>ODAI012419559.1_pt1 | contig 15522 bp, 13 predicted proteins | sample 1539321 | NCBI WGS metagenome assembly ODAI01 (sample SAMN02144231, study PRJEB22623) | gut metagenome | biome: sheep rumen | host: Ovis aries | place: New Zealand
GCCATAGATAAGGTCCTTTCGCCGGCCGTGATCTGCAAGAATCTTCTGCTCTGCAACCGCCAGCAGGACCATTTCTACCTGCTTATGATCAAGGAAGACAAAAAGTTCAAGACCAAAGAGATCTCCAGCCAGATCCATTCCGCCAGGCTCTCCTTTGCCGGCCCCGAATTCATGGAAAAGTTCCTGGACATTACTCCGGGAGCCCTCAGCGTCATGGGGCTCATGAACGACCATGAAGACCAGGTCCGCCTCCTGGTGGACGAAGAGGTCCTTTCCGCGGAGTACGTGGGCTGCCACCCCTGCGTCAACACCTCCAGCATCCGCCTGAAGACCCGGGACGTATTCGAAAAATTCCTGCCGGCCGTTCATCATACCTTCCAGAGCGTCGTTCTGAAGGGAGAGGACTGATCCCAGGCGCCAAGTATACAGCACATGAGGAGAAGGATATGAAGCAGTACAAAAACTATATCTTCGATCTTTACGGGACCCTCATCAACATCCATACCAACCAGAAGTGGCCCTATTTCTGGAAGAAAATGGCAGACTACTACAACTGCTTCGGCACCTCCTACACAGGAGAGAGCCTCCGGGAAGCCTATGAAAGGATCTGCCGTGAAAAAGAGGCCCTCCTCCGAAAGGAGCTGGAAACCGACTGGCCCGAGATCGATATCGCCGGGGTCTTTGCGGACCTTCTTGCCGAAAACAGAGAGGGCATCACGGACATGGACCAGTGGGTCACGGATACGGCCCGCTTTTTCCGCATCCTGTCCAGGTTCCGCTACGGTCTCTACCCCGGTACCCTTCCGGCCCTTACAGAGCTGAAGGAAAGGGGCAGGGGGGTCTACCTGCTCTCCAACGCCCAGAGAGTCTTTACGGAGCCGGAAATGAAGGTAAAGGGGATCTGGGATATTTTCGACGGCATCTTCATCTCCTCGGACAGACGGATCAGAAAGCCGGATCCGGCCTTCATGAAGGACCTTCTTTCCGAATACGGCCTGATGGCCGGGGACTCCGTCATGATCGGCAACGAATACGGGTCCGATATGAAGATCGCCGCAGAGTGCGGAGTGGACGGCATCTTTCTGAACACCGACGGCCACAGCCCGGAAAAGTGCAGAATGCTTGCCAGGGGCCTTCCCTTTGTCCCTCCCGTGATCGAAGACCTCAGGGACCTTCTGTCAGAAGGCCCCTGAAAAGCCTTTCAAAGAGGTCGGCCCAAAGGCCCCTCCCCTGCGCTTCCCATCAGGATCTTCTGCCTCCTTTCTTCCTGACGGTCAGAAGGCCGCCGAGGGATGCAAGACACCCCAGGATCCAGGGCATGGAAGATGCGTCTTTCGTCTGCACAGGGTGAGCGAAGGAAGATGCACGGACACTCTCCCTTTCCTCGGGACCGGCCCCGGACAGGGTCCTGCCTTCTCTGACAAGGGCGCCGGAAATCTCATCAAAGTGAAGGCTTTCCCCGTTCACCTCCGCATAGCCTCTCTGCAGGATTCCTTCCCCGTTAAAGAGGTAGGTATCGCTGCCGATCTTTACAAGGCCCGTGTCTCTGACGCCTCTTTCGGTGAAGTGGAAGACTTCGCCGTCCATGGTCTGCCAGCCCCAGGCCGCCCTGGTATAGGCATCGTCTGCCGCTGCCAGGACCCTCACAGCTTCCGCATGTCCCGCCGCAGCCTCTTCAAGAAGGGCTGCGGCTTTCTTTCTGTCTTCCGAGGCGGCGGACAAGGCCTCTTCCTTCTCCGCCAGGCTCTCCCGGGCCTTCACGACCCGGTCCGCCAGATCATTCAGATACAGAAAGTCCGGATCCTCAGAGGGCATCTCCAGCAGGGACGGAAGGGAAAGAAGGGATGCGCGCAGGACCTTGTCCTTTGCTTCTTCCAGGGCTTTCCCGGCTGCCTCAAGGCCGGCCCTGGCCGTTTCCACAGCGGCTCCGGCATTTTCAGACCTGACCCTGGCACCCTCTCTGGCAGTTTCGGCCTGCCTGAAGGCCTGGAAGGCCTTCTGATAAGCGTCGCTGGCTTCTGCTGCCTTTTCGTAAAGGGCCGCTGCCGCACGGCTCTTTTCCCCGGCGCTCTCAAAGGCTGCTGCCTTTTCCTCTTCTCTGGTCTCTGCCTCTGCCAGAAGAGCCTCTGCGCTCTTCAGGTCCTGCTCTGCCCTGAGGGCAGCAAGCTCTGCGGCTTCCTTCTTCTTCCCGGCTTCTTCACAGAGGGCCCTGGCCTCTGCCAGTTCCTTCTTTCTTTCCTCTGCCTCCTTTCCGGCCAGGGCCATGTCCGCGGAGAGTGTTTCAAGCCTCTCCTCTGCTTCCTTCAGGGCTTCTGCCTTTTCGGCAAAGACCTGCTCGGCCAGGTCCCGGGCCTGCCTTGCGCCTTCCAGAGTCCTTTCGGCCTCCGAAAGAGCGGCAGATGCACTTTCCGCGCCTTTTTCCGCGGCGGCCCTCAGGCCGGAAGCCCTGTTCAGAGCTTCCCCGGCAAGAGCAAGGGCGCCTCCCGCCTCTTCTGCCCCGGAAGCGGCTTCTTTGGCAGCTTTCCTGGCTTCTTCCACTCTCTGCCCTGCCTCCTTCAGGGCCAGCGCGCGCTCCTTAAGGGCGGATGCTTTCTCACCGGCCCTTACTGCGGCTTCTTCTGCTTCTTTCAGGAAAGCTCCTGCCTCCCGGGCGGCCGTTTCCAGAGCTTCCTTCTCCCTGGCGGCTCTGCCTTCGGCATCCCGCGCTTCTTTTTCCTCCTCCAGGGCCTTTCCCAGCGCATCCTCTGCCTTTTCATAAAGGGCTTCCTGCTGGGAAAAAGCCTTCCTGGCCGCATCTGCCGTCTCCCGCGCCTCTGCTGCCCGGGAAGAGAGGGCGGCAAGGGCTTTCTTTGCCTCCGCCAGGGCTTCTTTTCTGCTCTCTGCCTCCTGACTGCAGGACCTGGCCCTCTCCGTGGCGGCGGTCAGATCTTCCCCCGCATCTGCAAGGGCCTTCTCTGCCATTTCCCTTTCGCTGCCGGCCATTGAGATCTTTTCTTCCAGGGCATGAAAGACCTGCTCGGCCTCTTCCGTGACCTTCTTCTTTGCCTGAAGGACTTCTTCACACTCTGCGGCTCTTTCTCCTGCCAGCGCGGCTTTCTCTGCCGCATCTTCGGCCTGCGCTTCCAGCTTCCTGAGCCTTTCGGCGCTTTCGGATGCGCTTTCCCCCTTCAGAACAGCTTCGGCGCCCTCAGAGGCGATCGCCGCGTCGTGGTCTGCCTGCCGGGCCCTTTCTCTTTCCGCCTCCGCATCGGAAAGATCCTTTGTGACCCTGTTGTAATAGGCCATGAACATTGCCTCGTATTCGTCTACGGACCAGGAACCGGTTTCTCCGGTGTAGAAGACCATACTGGAGGTGGACCCGCTGAAGGCAAGGCCTACCTTAGTGTAATCCGAGATGACGTTTAAGTAATGGCCGGTCTCTCCTTCTCCTCCTTCGTCGTAGATCTTCTTTTCCATCCAGTACCATCCCTGAAAGGGATCGCGATAGCCGTATGCCAGGTTTTCCGACGCGTTGCCCGGATGTCTGTGTTCCACATTTGCATAGTTGGCGTTGGCCTGTGCCATTGCCATGGCAGAGTGGCTCACTCTGAAAGGAGGCAGGGGGCCAGCGTTGTCGTCCCGGGCCCTCAGGTCGTTGCACTCCCTGAGAAGGTCAAAGACCCTCTTCATCTGTTCCAGATCTGTGGCATCTCCCTTCTCGCCCACATGGGTATAGGAGGGATTGACCCTGTCAAACACCTTCAGGGCATTCTCCGCCCCCTGGCTCTCGAAAAAGCCCAGGGTCCCCCTGGCGATCACCTTCTGTGCCTCGGAGAGAGCCTTCTCCGCCTCATTCAGGGCCTCCCGGGCCTTCAGGGCAGCTGCCTTCTTTTCCTCGGCAGCGGCAGATCCTCTCTCCAGGACCTCTCTCTCTGCCGCCTCCCTGATGCGGCCGCAGCGCAGGATTTCTTCGGCTTCCTCCAGGGCCTTCCTGCATGCCTCCTCCTGTTCTTTTGCTTCTTCCAGCCTGCCTGCAGCCTCTTCTTCGTCCATGTATGCCAGGATGCGGCCGATGGCGGCATTGGGATAATCTGACTGCGCCGCAGCTTCTGCTTCCCGGGCCTCCTGCAGGCCCTTTTCCGCATCCTCCAGGGCTGCCTTCCTGGTTTCCACATCCGCGAGAGCCTTTTCAAGGGCTTCTCCGGCAGAAAGAGAGAGTTTTTCCGCCTCTGCCGCCTTCTGGGCGGCGGAGGAGACAGAGCTCTCTTCCGAAGAGATCAGAGCATCGGCTCTGGCGCTGGCTTCTTCCAGAGCTTTCAGGGCCCTGTCTCTTTCCTCCCTGGCCTTTTCGACGGCCCGGGCCGCCCTTTCAGCCTTCTTTTCAGCTTCCTGCCTGGACCTGGAGGCTTCCTCAAGTCTCCCGTCTGCTTCCTGCACCTCCTTTTCCTTATTTTCGAATTCTTTACGGGTATCCTCCGAAGCCTTTTCTGCATCCGCAAGGGCCTTTTCGGAAGCTGCCAGGTCTTCCTCCGAGACCTCTCCCGAATCCGCTGCAGCGTCCAGCTCTTCCAGGGCCCTGTCAAGGCAGGCCTCAGCTTCCTCCAGGACTTTTCCGGCTTCTTCCGCCCGGGACCGGGCCAGGTCTTTTTCGTGAGAGACCTTTTCTTCTTCTGCCTGTGCCTTTTTCAGGGCCTTTGCGGCAGTAGCGCTCTGCTCAGCGGCCAGGTCTCTGCCCTGCCCGGCTTCCTCCAGGGCCTTCCCGGCTTCTTCCCTTTCTTCCGCCGCCCTGTCAAAGGCGTCCTTTGCCTCTTTCCTTTCTTCCGCCGCCTGGCTGAGAGCAGCGTCATCGCCCTGGGCTGCCTTTTTTACCGCATCCAGGACTTTCTGCGCCGCATCTGCCTTCTCTTCGGCCTCCTGCAGGCGGGCGGAAGCTTCTTCGGCCCCCTTTTCGGCATCCGAAAGAGAGGCTCCGGCTTCTGATACTCTCTCACGGGCCTCATCTGCCGCCATGGCGGCCTCTTCCCTGGCAGAGGATGCTTCTTCCAGCTCCTCCCCGGCCTTTGCGGCAGCTTCCCCGGCCCTGTCCGCCTCTTCCTTCCTTTCCTGGGGAGAGCCTTCCGTCTGCCCAGTGGCGGCATCTTCCAGGGCTTTTCCGGCTTCCTCCAGCGCCTGCTCTCTGAGAGCCAGGTCTTCCCCGGCTTCCTTTTCTTCCTGCAGGGCCCTGTCCAGAGCTTCCTCTTTTTCGGAAAGGTCTGCGGCGGCCTTTTCCTCTTCTGCAAGGGATCTGTCTTTCTCTGCCTGCACCGCCTCCCGGGCCAGGCGGCCGGCCTCGTCCAGATCCCTGGCAGCGCGCACGCGCTCTTCGCCTGCCCTATCTTCCGCTTCCTCTGCCGCCTTTAGGGCCTCTCCGGCCTCTTTCTTTGCCGCAGCAGCCTCCTTCTCCTTTCCTGCCGCTTCCTCAAAGACGGCCCTTGCGGCATCCGTCTTCTCCTGCAGATCGGAGGATGCGCCGGAAAGGACCTCTGCTTCTCCTTCCGTTTCTGCCGCCTGGATGCTGCAGGGCATAAAGGCCGCTGCCGTTCCTGTCAGGGCAATGCCGGAGGTGATCATCATTTTTACTGCCATTTTTCTTTTACTCATAAGATTTTCTCCTTTGGGAGCGCCGGATCGTTTATGGACCAGACTGCGGAAAGGAAGGCGCTCCTTATGATATTTCAGCCTTTCCGCCGTGTTTGATTTTTATCTGTGAAGGGAGAGCAGGACTCTGAAAAGGGTGCCTCAGGAATTCCCCGTATCCCTCCTGCATCATTCCTTTACCCTTGCGGAGACGAATACGCCTCCAACCGGCAGTTTGCAGGCCTCCCTTTTTTTTGTTTTTTCTGCCCCCTCCCTGAGGCCGCATAAATAGTATGGCACACGCCTGCCCTGCCTTTCCCGGGGGGGAGGCCCCGGTCCCCCGGCCATGATCTTACCTCGTTTTCCCGGTCTTTTCGCGAGCCCGGGGGTTTGCAGAAATCTTATATTCCCCGGGAAAGACATAAAAAAAGCCATGGGGCTCTTTCCCTTACGGGAAGGCGAGCCTCACATGGCTTATCACTTTTTATGATTTTATCACTGTATTCTTTTCTTTTCCCCTGTCAGGCCAGGTGCCACTTTTCTCCGCCCGGCATGATGCGGATATCTCCCGGAAAACGGTCCAGGATCTCTCCCTTCAGGCTCCGGACAATGGTCTCCTCCCGGTAGTCCGGGTCCTCGTACCAGGCCGTGAAATAGATCCTGTCTCCCTCCCGGAAGTTGAAGGTCTCTGTCCTTTCGATGGGAAAGGTCACCCTTTCGGGCCAGACCATCTCGAAAAAGCCCTCGCCCCCCTGGCGGATCAGCATGGGAGGGCTGCCGGCGGGCATCAGGTTGTAGCAGTCCTTTATGCTGCTTCTTTGGATCTCTGCCTCTTGGATCGTCTCTTTCCTTTTGGTATCAAAGCGCATGAGGGAGAGGATCCCCTCCGGGAAATCCGCCATGACAAAGAAAAGGTCTCCCCCGTCATACCAGACTCTTCCGAAGTATCTTCCCTTCTTCCTTTCCCCGGCCTTATATACGCTGCCCTCCGGATAGTGGACGAAGACCAGGCGGTTTGCGTCGATCTCATGTCCGTCCTGAAAAAGCTCCTCGGCCTCATACAGGTCTCCGTGCACGTAGTCGGAGGCGCAGTACCATTCATCCGTTCCTTCTATGGTTTCCAGGCAGCCTATGCCGCCCAGTCTGATTTCTCTGATCATGACTTCCCCTTCTCATATATATCCGGGCCGGGAACGTCTCTCCCGGCAGGTCTGTATTTCCATTCCATTGTAGCATGGGAGAAAGGGAAGTCCTATGGCCTGCCGGTTTAAAGTCTCATTCGTCCTGTCAGAAGGTTTCCTCCGTGCCTTCCAGGCTGCCTTCCGGGCTGCCTTCCAGGCTGCCTTCCAGGCTGTTTTCGGAAGGTCTTCCTCCCTTCATGCGCATTCCGCCCTGGCCTTTCATTCCGCCCTTCATGCCGCCGGCGGGATCGGTGCCTTCGGCGGGACTGCCGCCTTTCATGCCGCCCCGCATGCCGCCGCCTCCCATCATAGAGGAGGTCATCTGGGTCACCTGGCTGCCGTTGACTGTCACAGTACCGCCGTTAATGGCGCCTTCGGTCACGTAATCGAAAGCGAACTGGGCACTGATGTCCACGGTGCCGCCGTTAATATAAAGGCTGCCGTTGGAATCCAGAGCGTCCGTATCCCCGGCCGCCATGGTAACAGAAAGGCTGCCCCCGTTGATGTTCAGGGTGACAGGGCATGCGGAGGATTTGGCAGAGGCGTTGATGCCGTCGTCGGAGGCCTTTACGGTGATGGTGCCGCCGTCGATCTCCACGTCGGTGCCCTCGATGCCTTCCGCTGCGGCAACGTCAATGGTGCCGCCTGCGATCCTGACCACTGTGGTTCCCTGGATGCCGTCGTCGGAAGCCTGTACGGTAATGGTGCCGCCTCCTATATAGATCTCTCCCACGGAAGTATCGTCGCTGTCGCCGGCATGGAAGCCGTCCTTTCCTGATTCAATGGTGATGACGCCGTCCGCTATATAAATGCCGTCGTTGGCTTCCAGAGCATCCGCGCTGCTCTTAACATAAAGGGTCCCTCCGGTGACCTTAAGGTCGTCCTTGCAGCTGATGCCGTTGTCCGTGGAGGAGATATTTAAGCTGCCGGTGCCGCTTAATACCAGGTCGTCCTTTGAAAAGATGACCGCGTCCGTATTGGTATCTCCGTCGGAAGTAAAGCTGCCCGTAACGGTCAGGCTGTTTTCGGAGTCAGTTGTGGTCACGAAGACCTTATCGGCGCTCTTTACGTAAATGGCGGGGGCATCCGTATTGGTGATCGTCACCCCGTCCAGCACCAGCTGGACCTTGGCTTTCTGATCCGCTTCCACGATGACGCTCACCTGGGCGGCCTCTCCCTTCAGCACGTAGACGCCTTCCTCCGTGATGGTGATGTCTTCTCCGTCTTTTACTTCAAAGGTGACGGCATCCGTCAGATCCGCGCTCTGCTTAAGGTCCCTGTCCGTGAAATAGTCCGAAGGGTCTGCGGATGTCTTTGAGGCGGTCTCTGTCAGACTCCCTTCCCCGGACTTATCCCCTGCGGTATCTGCCACGGCCGTTTTTTCTTCCGCCGCTGTTTCTTCCACAGCTTCGCTCGTGACTGCGGGAGCCTCTGCTTCCTTGGCCGCGGCAGCTCCGCTGCAGGCTGTCATGGATGCCATGATGGCCATGACCAATGCTGTTCCGATCACTTTCCTTAAAGATTCTTTTTTCATTGTATTCCTCTCTTTCGATTTTTCCGGTCCTCATAAGGAGGGCGGCCCCGCTCTCCGGGGTCCCTTATGCCTCTTCCTCTGATCCGAGTATTCTTTTTCTTTTCCTTTACAGTATCTCTGTGCCGGAGACCGGCTCCGGCCCGGGAGTTTTTATCCCGGCGCCCTGCCTCTCTCCTTGATGAATGCAGAATACCCTCCCAGCCTTAAACGAAACTTAGAAATCCCATCCTTTCTGTGAACAATCTGTGATTTACATTCCCGCCTTCCGGGTGTAGACTTAGGTATCAATATAAGAAAGCAGAAGGTGACAAGGGCGTCCCGGTGGTTCCGCGGCTTCCTCTGTCACCTTTTTTGTGGGAAAAAATCATGTTCAGACCAAGCATCCTGATCTGCAAAGCCCTGCAGAAGATCGCCCGCCTGCACGGGGGCGGCTCCGCCCTCCCCGGCCTTGCGGCACAGAAACTGGATCCCCGCCTTTTAAGGGATGTCCTCTCCGGCCTCCCCCTGGGGGTGGCCGTCATCTCCGGCACCAACGGTAAGACCACCACCACCAGGATCGTATCGGAGCTCTTAAGGTCCCGGGGCCTTAAGGTCTTTACCAACAAGACCGGCAGCAACTTTGTCCGGGGGATCCTCTCCGCCCTTCTCTCGGAGATCTCCTGGGACGGCCGCTTTGACTTCGACATCGCTGTCCTGGAGCTGGACGAGGCCCATGCGGTCCGTTTTCTGGAAGAGGCCCCGGTGGACTACTGCCTGATCCTCAACGTCTGCAGGGACCAGCTGGACCGCTTCTGCGAGATCGACCATACGGCGGCCCTTTTGGCAAAGACTGCCGCGGCCGCCTCAAAGGCCGTGGTCCTGAACAGAGAGGATCCTCTGGCGGCGTCCCTCCCCGGGAAAAACAAAGTCTTCTACGGCCTGGAGGAAGATTTAAAGCCCCTTTTTCCTTCCGATGAAGACCTGCTCTCCCGGGAAGAGGACAGGGAACAGGCCGGAAAAGAGATGGATGGGGACGTGGTCCTTGGTTCCCTCTCCGGGAGGGATGCCCTCTACCAAATGGACGGGGAGGCGTATCCCTGCACCCTTCGCCTGGAAGGAGCCTATAACGCCTTCAACGGGGCGGGGGCCCTCTCCCTCTGCCGGCAGATTCTGGGAAGGGAGGCATCCGGAGACCTGGTCCGGGCTCTTTCGGGCGTGAAAGAAGCCTTCGGCCGGGGAGAGGTCCTTCAAAAGGACGGAGAAAAGGTCCGCCTGATCCTTGTAAAAAATCCCGCCGCCTTCCGCCAGAGCCTTCTCTCCTTCCCGGACAGGGGCGGCTCTGTCATGATCGCCATTAATGACCGCGAGGCAGACGGGCGGGACGTCTCCTGGCTCTGGAACGTGGATTTCAGCTCCCTTTCCCATGTCCACACCGTCTCCGGCACAAGGGCCGCGGAAATGGCCCTCCGCCTGAAGTATGACCTTGTCCCGGTCTCCTTTGCGGAGCCGGATCTGTACCCTGCCCTGGAGGGCTTTATGAAGGCCCCGGGGCCAAGGCAGATCTTTGCCACCTATACGGCCATGCTGGAAATCCGAAAGATTCTTACAGGAAGGAGCCTTCTGTGATCACATCAGACCATCCCCTGACCATCCTTCATCTCTATCCCCGGGAAATGAACCTCTACGGGGACCACGGCAACGTCCTCTGCCTGTGCCGCCGCCTGGAATGGCGGGGCATTCCCGTCCGCGTCGTCCCTCTGGAAACAGGGGACCCCTTCCCGGAAGGAGCGGACATCCTTTTCGGAGGCGGAGGCCAGGATTCGGGCCAGTCCAGGATCGAAAAGGACCTGCTTGATCGGGGCGACAGGATCCGGGCCCTGATCGAAGACGGGACCCCGGGCCTTGTCATCTGCGGCCTCTACCAGCTCTTTGGCAGGGAGTTCCTTCCCCTGGAGGGGGACCCCATCCGGGGGATCGGGGTCTTCCCTGCCTATACAAAGGCGGGAAAAAGCCGCCTTGTGGGCAACATCACCATAGACGCCCCGCCCTTCGGCTCTGTCACCGGCTTTGAGAACCACTCCGGCAGGACCTTCCTGGAGGGAGCCTCCCCCCTGGGCCGGGTGATCCGGGGCAGGGGCAACAACGGCAGGGACGGGGGAGAGGGCATCCGGTACAGGAACTGCATCGGCACCTACCTGCACGGCCCTGTCCTTCCAAAAAACCCGGCCCTTGCGGATTTCCTCCTTCTGACGGCCCTTAAAAGAAGAGATCCTTCCTTCACCTCCCTGGCCCCTCTGGACGACAGGGAGGAAGAGGCCGCAAGAAAAAGCGCCGCGGGAAGGCCCGTCTGACGCACCCTTATCCCCCCGGAAAAAACGCTGCGGCAGGTCCTGCCGGCCGGAGCAGTCCAGAGAGCCTTTCCCTGCCGGTATCCTGTAAAAACAGAGAAACTGTGCCCCGCCTTTTCCCGGCCGGGGCACAGTTTCTCTGAATCTTTATGAAGGATCACGGAGCCTTTGGGCCCTGTCCCTGTTTTTCTCAGCTGCCGCTCTCTTCCTGGAGCTTCCGCATGGTCGCCACCATCCGGCGGACGATCTCCTCGTCATGGGCGTCCAGACCTTCGATATTTACGGTCCGTCCGCTGTCCAGGGACAGAAGAAAGTCCGTGGTCACATGAAATACCTTGGAGATCCTGATCAGGGTCAGGGGAGAGGGGATCCTGTCGTTGGTCTCATAATAGGAGACCACAGACTTGCTCACTCCGATCAGTTCGCCCAGCTGTTCCTGGGTCATTCCTTCTTTTGTTCTCAGTTCCTTTAGTTTAAGTCCGAATTCCACCATGATAGTACCTTCTTTCGATATTAGTTTACATAATACCGTTCGCAAATTGGTGGAATAAGGTACTAAATTCGTTAACTTTTGATGCAAAAACAGGGGGCAGGTCTCCTCAGAGATCTGCCCCCGCCGGTCTTAGCCGATTTTCTTTGTCATAGTCAGCACATTCTGTCCGTTTTCGTACTTGTAGTTCATGGTATCCATGATCTTTTTGGCCATAAAAATCCCAAGACCGCCGATCTCCCTTTCTTCGACGGAAAGGGAAATATCGGGATCCTTCTTTGCCAGAGGATCGAAAGGCACGCCCCAGTCAATGAAAGTGATCCTGAGAATGCCGGTCCCCGGATCCGGACCGGCGATGATCACCGCGTCCCCTGCCGCTCCCTTATAGGCATAGTGTGCAATATTCACGAACAGCTCTTCCACGGCCATATCGATCTGAATCTGGTTCTTCATGGAACATCCCATCATCTCCAGAACTTCGTTGACATAGTCCAGGACCCTGTCCAGGTTGTCTGTCAGGGCTTTTATCTGTAAAGCTTCCATCTCCCCGCTCCATAAGGTGCATGGCCCGCCCCGGGCAGGCCGTCAACAATCACGATCAGAAGCGGCTTATTCGATGGTCAGGATATCGGAAAAGCCTGTGACCTCGAAGATCTCGCCGATGGCGGGCGCCACATGGATCAGCTTCATTTCGCCCTGCCTGTTCATGGTCTTCTGGGCGGAGAGCAGGATCCTGAGTCCGGCGGAGGAGATGTACTCCAGCTTCTCGAAATCAAATACCAGGTCTGTGATGCCGGGAAGGAAGGCCTTCAGTTCCCCTTCCAGAGAGGGGGCGGTAGTGGTATCCAGTCTGCCTTCCAGGGCGACCAGAGCCTTTCCGTCGTTCAGTGTTTTCGTGATATTCAGCATTTTTTATCTCCTTTCAATCTGCCCACCGGGCAGCACAGTCTTCGTCTTTCCTATTTTACCATATATTTCCGTCATTTTTATCGTTTTTTCACAGTCCCCGGACAAAATATCCCAGGATCATGTCCAGAAGGAAGGCCGCGAAAGGGATGGTGGAAAGGCAGGCGAAAAAAGTCCTCCCCATGCCCTCTGCCAGGCGGCAGAGAAGCGGGAAGACCAGATAGACCAGGGCAAGCCCCGCAAGGGCAAAGACCAGGATGGACCTAAAGCAGACATAGCCTCCTATGTTCCCCCAGTTCCAGATCTCCGTATTGTAGTCCCAGAGGCGAAGGCCCCCGAAGAAGGTATAGAGGACCCACCCGGTGGCATATTCCAGAAGGCCCGTCACAAGGGCGCAGATCAGAAAGACGGCCCAGGGCCTTTTTTTAAAGCGGGATGCGGCAAAGAGGATCATAAGGCTTCCGAAGGCATAGATGGGAAGCCATGGCCCAAGGCCGTGGCCTCTTTTTACGAAGTATCCGAAATTGATCCTGTAAAAGACCATCTCATAGAGCCAGCCGCTGATGCCTCCCGTCACAAAAAGCAGCATCAGGATCCGGATCCTGGTCACAGCGTCAAAGGCATGATCCTCAAAAAGTCTTCCCATTTCCATAGCTATCCTCCGGGGCCCCTTAAGCAAAAGAGAGCCTTGTCCCTCTCCGGGCCGTTTCTCTTCCATTATACCCCGGAAGGCCCGTCCGGGAAGCCTTTTCTCCCTCCCTTAAACGCTTTCCTTTCAGACAAGGCCTTTGACCTTCTTTCCGATCCCTCCGATCAGGCGCTCGGCATAGGCCGCAGCCTTTGCCGGGTCGGTATCCCCGGTAAGAAGGACCGTCAGAGAGGGGTCCTCCGGCAGATCCTCTCCGGAAAGAGAGGTGCCGGCGGCGATCAGAGCGTCCGCCCGCCTGGAAACGAGCATGGCAGGAAAGGCCATTTCCTTTTCCCTGTCGCCTCCGCTGAGGCCCAGCAGAAGATCATAGCCCCTTCTGGAGGCCTCTTCCTCGAAGGCCTGGACAAAGAGGGCCGCTCCTTCTTTCGTCAGATCCGGCACAAGAAGGCCGATCAGGGCCGTCCTTCCTCCGATCAGTCCCTGGGCCGCCCGGTCCGGCTTAAAGCCCGTTTTCTCCACCCAGTAGAGGACCGTCTCCCTGGTGGATTCCCTGACCAGGGGAGAGCCGGACAGGACACGGGAGACCGTGGCCCTGGACACATGGGCAAGAGACGCAATTTCCTTCATGGTAGTCATAAGAACCATCCTTTTCCCCGCGGAAAATCAAAGCAGACATCTCCCTTCCGGGGGAAATGCCTCCTCAGCCTTCAACACGGTCATACGCTTTCCTGAACCTTAAGTTTGCGGATGATTCTATTATAAACGGACACGGCGGTAAACTCAATTGTGACCCGTCTCCGTATTTCGTCAACAGCCCTTCCGGGCCTTTCCTCCCCTCTCCGCCGCGGAAAAAGCCGGCTCCCTTAAGGAAGCCGGCTCCTGAATAATCCAAAGCGCCTTTCTTTTTCGGCACTTTCCCTTTATTGATCCGTCAGATCGTATTTTTCTACGTCGATCACGGCGCTTCCGTCCGCATAGAACATGATCTGGTCCGCCTCCTGGTCCGTATAGAGCAGGGCGGTCATGACCTGTTCGCCGTCGTTGATAAAGACCTCCACGCTGTAGCGGTCCAGGATGACCCGGAGCTTGAGTTCGTCCTTCCTCTGTCTGATCAGGCACCGCCTCTGGTTGATGACGGCTCTTCTGGTGCCGGAGAACTTGCGGTCCAGCTTGAGGACATTTTCCTTATAGCGGAAGGACAGCTGGGTATAGAATTCCTCGTTCATGGCAAAGCGGAGGATGAACTTGTGATAGGGGTGCCCGGGGTCCATGGGCCTTACCTTCACCGTCATGTCGATCCTGCGGCCTCCGATGCCGTTCAAAAGGCACTCTCCCTCCACCGGCACCTGCTCATAGACCACGGAATGGGAGCGGATGGCCTCCAGTTCCCTGACGGGGACCTGCCAGAGCCTGCCGTCTTTGATAAAGAGCTCTCTGGGAATGGTCATCTGGCCGTACCAGGGCTTGGAATCGCCCCTGTAGGAGCAGCCGTCCGGATTCTGCATCCAGCCGATCATGATCCTTCTGCCGTCGGGGGCAAGCATGGTCTGGCAGGCGTAGAAGTCGATGCCGGAGTCGATGGCCTGGGCCCTTTCGGGAGCAAAGCTCTCTTCCTCATCGTCGTAGTCTCCGATCATGCAGACGTTTCCGTTGCCGTTATGGAATTCAAAGCCCTCGGGCAGCATGTCCATGGGAGAAAGCAGAAGGACGCCCCTGCCGTCCAGGGTAAAGAAATCCGGGCACTCCCACATAAGGCCGTAGACCCCGTCATTTTTCAGAAAGATCTTCTTGAACTTCCAGGAGAAGGCGTCCCCGCTTTCGAAAAGGAGGACCTGGCCGGTCCCGTCGGAGGCACGGCTCACCGCCACGGCCCTGTAGGTGCCGTCTTCCCTTCTCCACATCTTGGGATCCCTGAAGTCGTGGGGATCGGATCCTTCGGGGGTATCCGAATCGGAAAGGACCGGGTTGCCCATATATTTGTCATAGTTTACGCCGTCGCCCACCGCCAGGCACTGGACCTGATAGGGATCGCTGTCGGGCACGTTGATTTCGTCGTCCAGACCGGTGTACATGAGAAGATGCCTGCCGTCGGGCAGGACCAGGCCGCTTCCGGAAAAGGCCCCGCCTATATCCGCGCCGGAATCCGGCGCCAGAGCGCAGGGAAGATAGGTCCAGTGGAGAAGGTCCGTGCTGACCGCGTGTCCCCAGTGCATGGGGCCCCACTGGGAGTTGTAGGGATAATACTGATAGAAGAGATGATACTGTCCCTTATAAAAGGAAAATCCGTTGGGATCGTTCAGCCATCCGCACCTGGGGGAAAGGTGGAAGGAAGGTCTGTCCTCCGGGCTGATGCGCTTCTCTGCTTCCAGTTCATAGGCTCTTGCCTGCCTGAGTCTTTTGCTTACCATAGCTTGTTCTGTCCTCTGATTGGCTCCTTTAAATATATTCTGGTTTCAAAAAGCCGGAGGCACGGCTTTTCGCGCCTCCGGCAGTCGGATTCAGATTATACTGTACCTCTCGGAAATGTCAATCCCTTATTTGTCCATGCTGGCGGCATACCGGTCATAGGCTTCCTGATAGACGGTAAGCAGCTCGTCCATGCCGCAGGTAGCGGAAAGGTTCTGCTTGTAAGCTTCCCATTCCTCATCGGTAGGCCCGCCGTTCTTGATCCAGAGGCCTTCGTTCTCGGCGACGGTGTCCTGGAAGTCGGTCTTGTAGCGGTCAATGGTCTCCAGCTCATCCGCCGTGAAGACGCAGTCGATGGGATAGGTTCTGGTTTCGGGGGCCTGGGGGGGGCGGCAGGCCCAGACGGTCTGCTCTCTCTCCCCCCCCGTCCTGCC
>ODAI011026294.1_pt1 | contig 15521 bp, 11 predicted proteins | sample 1539321 | NCBI WGS metagenome assembly ODAI01 (sample SAMN02144231, study PRJEB22623) | gut metagenome | biome: sheep rumen | host: Ovis aries | place: New Zealand
GCGGCCTCCGCGGGGTGGCCGGTGTCCTGCTGCTGAGGCGGCTCACGGTAGCCGTTATATTGCTGCTGAGGCTGCTGCTGGTAGCCGCTGTACCGCTGCTGAGGCTGCTCACGGTAGCCGCTATACTGCTGCTGAGGCTGCTCACGGTAGCCGTTGTACTGCTGCTGAGGCTGCTCACGGTAGCCGTTATATTGCTGCTGAGGCTGCTCACGGTAGCCGTTATACTGCTGCCGAGGCTGCTCACGGTAGTTGTTGTATTGCTGCGGCTGGCGCTCATTTTCAGGGAGCTCGAAGCAGATGGTGTCCTGATCGTCGGTGTTGTTTATCCTGTGGTTGTTCCCGTGTTCTCTGTCTGGCATAATATGCTCCTTTCTTTCTGCAATGGGAAGACCTGTACCCGCGGACGGATACAGGTCTGTTTCAGATCTTTTTCAGCCTTACCGCGATATCTGTAGCGATAATGCAGGCTAAATTGTAAATGACGAGTGCAGATGCTGACATATAGACATAGCTTCTCACGAATGCCTTCGAGATTATCAGCGCCATACACAGACCGAGCCCGAGGAATATTGAAACTGTCTGGAGTATCAGTCCAATTATTGCAGAGGCGTGGATGACCTTCGTGCTTATGAGAAGCTGCGCGAGGGAGGTGAACTTGCCGGTCGTAGCCATTGAAGCGCTGAGCCGGACTGCCTTGCCTGTCTCTGCATCGAAGTCCTCGTGGAGGCGCTTGGGGAGTATTCTTATCATATCCTCCGGAACGCCGAAAAGATCGTGGAGCTTTCTCACAGTGATGCACGGGTCGATGCTTTTTATCACCATGCAGATCTTGTTTCTGCACAGCTTCTTCGCCCATTTTTTGACATTTTTGTCGCCGTAGAGCTCCACCACGAACATTGCGGCGAGATTTCCTGAGATCGAGAGATAAAGGGCTTCCTGTCTGCCGCTTATGTATTCAGCCTCCTTCGCCTTTGTGGGGACGCCCTCGATGTTGTGGCTTGCCATCAGCTCGCGGTTGCCGAAAAGGATGCGTTTGTTGTTTATCCAGCCGCACATACCCATAGACTCCTCGAAGGAGTAGTTGTCTATGTGGTAGAGCATTTCCTCGCTTCCGCCGGTGACGTCGCTGAACAGCTGTTTCATAATGCTGCCGCCGTGGTAGGTGAGGCTTGCCGCTTCGAGCAGAGCCTCGTCTATCTTGGTATTCGAGAAAACCTTGATGCTTTCGAGGTGAACGGTGCCTGCGGGGAACAGGTCACCCGCGTCAACGAGGACGGAATTGGCATCGTAGAAGTCGTCAACGCTCTGATAGCCGAGGATTATCCCCCTGTTGTCATATGCCTTTGAAGCGTTTTTTTCGAGCGGACGGTTGACCACCAGAGGCATTGCAGTGCAGGCGGAGGCGCAAATCATCATGCTGAATATCGACATTCCGAACGAGAAGGTGCCTATTGCCGAGTATGAATCCCTGCGGCAGAAGGCTATGAAGATAGCTATCGCAGCCGAGAACAGCATACACATCGGTGCAGCCTTGCGGCAGTAGGTATCGGTCATATCTGACGAATAGGTGTATCTCAGGAAGTCTGTCAGGAACTCCGTGCGGCGGGTCGAGGCGAGTATCGGGAAGTCTCCGAGAGTGCCTCTTGTGAGGCGTTCAGCCCTGTCCTCATCGGTGACGAAGACGACTCCGCTGCGGTCAACATTTTTTGATACGAAGCGGAAATTCCTTGCAGCCCTGCGGATTATCAGCAGCTTGCCGTAAGCGTTTATCAGCATGGCAAGTATTCCGACCGGCATATAGACATGGACGATATCGTCGCTCACAAGGTCAGTTGTGTAGAATGCCGCGGCTGCCGATACAATGCAGCTCAGTGCAGTTATCGCGGTCATGGAGTCGCTGTCCGGGCGGAAGGAAAGGAGGTTTTTCATTCCCTTAGAAATCACCGCGACGGATGAGATCATTGATATCACGCCGAGGACAAGCTGTGCGCCGATGAAGAATCGGATGTGCTCAGACTTCTGGAAAAGGTCGATCATCGGTATGCCGAACTGATTCCCGAGCGTGAGATAGAGGCTCAGGAAGGAGGTCATAAGGAGTATGAACACGCGCGAGGAGATAGTGCTTTTCAGCTCAAAGATATCTCTCCCGACGTCCTCGACATCGCCGTAGTAGTTGAAGTCAACGATGCGCTTGGTGCGTTTCTTTTTTGACTTTACGGAGAGGTATTCCTCCTGCTCCTGAGTGATATGCACATCGAGGGAGCTTGCGTCAACGTCGCCGCGCTGACTGAGGTCGAGGCTTGTGATCTCGGCTCTTGGTGCGGGAATTACCGGCTTTGCAGCTTCAACGGCAGCAGGAGAGGGGACTATATCCGTGATATGCTTTCTTCCCTCAGGGCTTTCGTTCTCAGCGATAAGAGCGGCGCGGGTCTTTTTTTTCTTGCGGAAGGACGGGGGAGTATACATATACTCTCCGTCGGGAGTTTCCTTATCGTATGTGAAGCCGGACTGTCTGCGGCGGTCGGGCTTACGGTGACGTTTTTTGCGTTCTATAGCCTCTTTGGCGCGGGTGGAATGGTTCATCCGGCGGATCTTCGGGGCTTCGTCCGCAGACATACCGGGAGGTGCGGACGGTTGGGCATATTGACCCTCGGGCTTGCGGACGGTGGTAGTTCTTATCTCGCCGGCGGCCTCCTTGCCGACCACAGAAATTTTCTGGCGGGAGAGGTCTGCGGGCTTGTACTCATCTGCTGGCTCAGCCTGACGGTGAGCGTTGTCGAAAAGTGACGATTTTTCATGTGAAAGGGTGACCCGGCTTTTTTCAGGCGGAGCAAGCTCAGGTGCTTCGACCGTGGAGTTGAGTATCTTCTGCGCGTCGACTCTGCCGACGCTTGTTTTTGGAGCCCCGCTTTCGGGTGAATACTCCTTGAGGATATCCTCAAGCGACATTTTCTGATCCGGCATAGCTCCTCCTTACTTTGCAGAGCGCTGCCGGAGCACTTCATACATGAAGATGCCGGCGGCTACGGAGGCGTTGAGTGAATTTATTCTGCCGTGCATGGGGAGCTTTATCATGAAGTCGCATTTTTTCTGTATGAGGCTGCTCATGCCGAAGCCCTCAGAGCCGATAACGAGAGCGCAGCTTCCGGTGAAGTCAGTCGAGGTGTAGTCGTTTCCGGAGGCGTCGGTGCCGTATATCCACACGCCGTTTTCCTTGAGCTTGTCGATGCAGGCTGCGAGGTTGGAAACTCTTGCGACCGGCACATAGCTTGCCGCGCCAGCGGAGGTCTTGAAGACCGTAGCATTGAGGGAAGCGCTTCTGCGCTTCGGGATAATCACGCCGTCGGCGCCGGAGGTCTCGGCGGTACGGATAATTGCACCGAGGTTATGGGGATCCTCTATCTCGTCGCATATGATAATGAACGGTGGAGTTCCTTTTTTTCTGGAAATATCGAGGATATCGTCAACCGTGACATATTCTCCGCACGCGCCTTCAGCGACAACTCCCTGGTGGGAAGCGCCGTCGGAAAGGCGGGAGAGCTTTTTGTCGTCGGCGTCCTTGACAACGACGCCCTTTTCCCTGGCGAGCCTGCGGATGACGCCGAGGCTTCCGCTGCTGCCGTCAATATATATCGTATCGAGGCGGGCGCCTGATTTAAGCGCCTCCATGACGGGATTTCTGCCGCAGATGATCTCTGCGGGCTGTTCCCGGAATTTATTATCCTTATCCATATCATTTTCAGAGGTGAAAAGCCTCTGCTCCTTTTGTTCTATTATATCATTCTCTTTGCCGGATTTCAAGCCCTTTCGGGCTGGAAAGAACCGGATATCACTCATCCCTGCCTACAATATCAATGACTGAAAGCTCAGGACGGTTGAAAATTCTTGGTATGAAGATCATTCTGAGGGGCTTTGCGAGCCCGCGGCTTATGATCTGGACGGAATCGCCGTACTCATACATACCGCAGGTACGTTCCGGGAACAGACCCTGACCGGGAGCATAAAGCCCCTGATCGAGCAGCTTTGGTATACGCCACTGTCCTCCGTGGGCATGGCCTGAGAGCACGAGGTCGAAGCGGGTGCTGCCGGTGCCGAGGTAATCGTCCATATATTCAGGCTTGTGGGCGATGAGGATATTGTAGTGATCGCCGTCGAGGTCATTGAGGCAGTCTGCGAGCTGGTGCTTGTAGGTGGGATCGACCGCACCGTACAGTCTTATGCTGCTGCCGTTTATGCTGAGCTCAGCGCGCTCTCCCATGAGCATCTGAACGCCTGTTTCACGGACGTTCTCGAAGAAATCCCCGATATCGTCGTGCATGAATTCGTGGTTTCCCGGGGTGTAATAGCACGGGTACATTGCCGCAGCCTTACGCATTGCGGTGAGGGCATTTTTTGTGTAGAACCAGCCGTCAATGACGTCGCCGCCGAATATCACGATATCAGGCGCTATACGGTCAAGCTCGTCCATTAGTGCGGACTGATCCCTTCCGCCGTAGATACAGTTATGGAGGTCGGAGATAAAGGCTATCCTGACGCGTCCGCTGATCTTGTCGGAGCGCACGGTATAATGCACCGTTTCCATTTCATATCCGGCGATAAAGAGAGTGAGGGTGACCATAAGTGTGAGGCAGAATGCGATGAACCTGTGCCTTCGCTTATCCATATCAGCAGCCGCGTTCGCAGATTATTCTTATCATCTCGCCGACGTTCTTCATGCCGGAAACCTCACGCATTTTGAATTTCATGCTGAATTCGTCCTCAACAGCGGCTATTAGGTTGATATGCTCGATGCTGTCCCAGTCCTCGATGTCTGCGGATGTGGTATTATCGTCAACAGTGATGCTCTTGTCGCCGAAAACGTCCCTGAAGACGCCGCTTAGCCTGCTGATAACTTCTTCTTTATTCATGACTGTAGCTCCTTTTTGATTACCTTGTTTTTGTTTTCATAGTTCTCAAGCTCAAGGCTCCAGACGGAGTCGCCGTTATCCTTTTTAGCGTCAAGGGTGAAGCCGAAGCTGCCGTAGAGCTGAGCGACCATAGCGTTCTTTGGGGTCCTGAAATAATAGCCTATGAGCCGTTTTACACCGCGTTCACGGCACTTTGCGGCAAGCTCGTCCAGCATGGCGAGCTCCATATCTCTTTTCAGCACGCGGCAGCTCATGAGCCAGAGCTCTATATGAGCGGTATCGCCCTCACATCTTGCAATGACGACGGAAACAATGCCGTTGTCGCCGAATTTATCAGTAAGTCTTCCGCATAGCCGGATGTGGTCGCAGCTTTCGCAGACGTCGGCTATCTCCTTTTCGCTGAAGCGTTTGGTAGTGAGGTTGAACTGGTTGCTCTTGTTGGTGAGCTGGGTTATTCTCTGCCGGTATACCGGCTCGAAGTCGGTGATCCTCGCACACATTTCAAGGCTCAGGAGGTAGTCGGTGTAGCTGCTGAACTGTTTCTGCTGAGCGGCACGCTTTGCGTTTGCGGCATACATCATGCTGCGCCGGAGGTCGTCGCCGGAGACGGAGGTGACCTCAAAAAAGCCACCGCGGCTGAGGGTGTACATAGCATCGCTGACCGTGGACAAACATATCGTCTGCACCTGCGGGAGTTGCGCCTCTGTCATAGCACATTCAGCGGGATTGTCATCGATGAATACGAAGCTTTCCGCAAGGAGTCCGAGCTCGTCGGCAGAAGCCTGGATATTGGTGTCTTTGCTGTCCCAGTTGGCTTTAATGGAAACGAAGTCGTCCGGATGAAGGAGGCAGCATGGGTGGCTGAGCCCAAGGAGGGCTTTCTCCTCGTCATTTTTGGAGCATACCGCGAGCAGTACACCGAAGTCCTTGAAGCCTCTGATGAATTTCTGGAATTCGCTGTGAGCCTGTCCTACGGCAGTTTCGGGGCCTATTTCGATGCCGTCAATTCCGTCGTCGCCGATGACGCCGCCCCAGAGGGTATTGTCGAGGTCGAGGTCGATGACCTTGTGGTTCCTGCCGTAGAGGGACTTGATGATATTGGCGATGCTGAAAGCGAGGTCGGGGATAACGGCAGTGCTCATGGCGTACTTATAAAGGTACCATGCCTCCGCGTCGTGCCATTTTTCAAGTCCGAGGGCGGCTGAGAGATAGTTTATATCGTTGATATAGAATCCGGTGTGAGTGCGGGCATAGTCCGCGAGGCGGACGTTCATACGGCTGATGAAAGCAGCCTGTCCGGAGGGACTGTAGCAGTCGTAGCTTCCTGTTCTGCGGAAAAGCGGGAGTTCAAAGTTATTCTGTATCACCGGGCAGCCGAAGCGTTTTGAGATGCCCTCCCAGACCTGACAGAACAGCGAGAACTGCTCGTCGAGGAGAGCCTCGGCCTGCTGTACGGTAACAGAGGCACTGTCCGGAATGAGACTCAGATTGCGAGAGGTCGTGTGGATATAGACGATATCCGGCGAAAAGCTGCTTAGCTCCGGCGAGCCGAAAACGGCGTCCTCATAGAACCTGTTGTACTCTGAAACATAGAATTCCGGGTCGATGCCGCAGTTGAGGAGGAATAGTCTTAGCATTGAGACCACATGGTCGGCAGTTGAGCCGCCGAGCACCGCGATCTTCTTTTTTATGCGTGCAGAGCCGTCCGAGATCAGTTTTTTTTCGAGGTCGCGCCTGTTTCTGAGGATGGCCTTGCTGTCGAATGGGAAAACGAGTTCCTTCATGCGGTGCCTCCTATTTGTGAAGATTATTGTAGATATTGGTGCGGTTTACGCCGACAGCCGAATAGGAGCACATCGAGAACAGCATATCCGTAGCGCCGACCTGTTTTGCGAAGTCCGCGGCGTTGAGGCCGAAATAGCGTATATCGCAGAGGTAGATATTCTCGAATGAGCCTGTAAGGAAGGGCAGGAGCGCATTGCCGTAGCTGTCCTTGAAAATAACGAGTGTTCTGCCGTTCTTGCAGTTTGTCTGAACGTGTGCGATCCTGTCGTCCATGCCGAAGACCATATAATATCCCGAGGTGCCGAACCAGGATGGGTCGAGGATTAGCGGGACTGACTTGGGGTTTCTGAACGAGGTGTCATACTGAGTGACAGTGACATCCTGCTTGGGGATATAGTAGACGAAATCCTCCGGATTATTCAGGAGCTTTGAGCTCTGGGTGAAGCTGTAGAGAGTGCCGACATAGCCCTCGAGGGTGACCTTGTCGAACTGCGAGATATCGGTGAACGGAACACCTGCGGTGCGAGCGAATTCCTCCGCCGCGTAGTAAGCGCCGAGCGGCTGCCAGTGGTGGTCAGTGCGGGAGTAGATCGGCTCATCCTTATGCTTTTCGAGGTTGGAATAGGCATCGACCGCCATAACGCCCTTGTATTCGGCAGCCATAGAGTCGAAGTCAGCCTTTTCGCTTGCGGCGAGGTCCTTGTACTTATCGGGCAGGTAGAACGAGCAGGCGGTAGGGAGGGGCATAGACCAGATATTGACATCGGGTAGCGCCTCCTTGTACTCATTGAGGTATGAGGCGTATTGTTTCTCGCAGCCCCAGCCGCCTCCGTAGAGGGTGATACCGCGCTTGTTGACGATGAGGATATTGTTAGTGAGCTCTCCGTCCGCGGCGGCAGGGTTGTCTGCTGGGGGAGTGATCGTAGTTGCAGGCACGGTAGTTTCGGCAGGGGGAGCGGCCGTAGTGATTTCGGTGGTGACAGCGGGTGTATCGCTGGTATTTACGGAGCTTTGCAGGTCAGTCGTGGTGATGACGGTAGTAGTGACGGCTGCTGTGACCGTGGGAGAAGTTATAGCGGGACTGCTGTGTTCATAGGCACTTCCATAGAGTTCGACCTCGTCATCACCGCCGTAGGGTCTGCCTTTGAGGGGGATGAGCTTGTCAGAGATGAATCGTTTTATCTGCGACCTGTTGTGGACGGTATCGTCGAAATAATCAGCAACGGCGGCGGTATAGTCGCCGCTGAGGTAGCTGCTGAGTGAAAAGTCGGGAAACTTTGTGAGGTAGCGATTTTCATCCTCGGCGACTTTTTCGTGTTTGAGGCAGGTCATATAAAAAGTGCCGAAGGCGAGTATCCCGCCTATCAGGACGACATTTGCCGCAGCTATCGCGTGGGTGAGGCTGCAGCGGCGTTTTTCGGCGGTTTCTTTTACGGCGGAAGTGACCGGGACATCTATCTTAGTGCGGCTGCGGTCTGTGGCTTTGACAGCGATAACAGCGCGGCGGCGGGAATTATTCCTGCGTTTTTTCTTCTTTCTTTTAGGTTTGCCGTATCTTTGGGCGGCAGCATAGTAACTCATTTTTAACCTCTGTCAGAATCTGAAATAAAGGAATGGATTTGTAGTCGCATCGACGAGCATGATGCTTGATACGAGGAGGAGTGCGGCTGATGAAAGAGCGGCAGCGGAGCTCAGAGCGCTCCTTGCGGCGAAGCTTTTTTCGGAGAGTTTTTTTGCGGTGTCGATAATTGGGAAGGTGCATATAACAGCCGCGATGAGGAGGAACATATTGTTTGTGAGGGATATCCTGTCCTGCAGGCCGATGAAGCCGGTCGTACCGATGCCGGCGATAGTGCGGAAGAATCTGCCGAGCCTGCCGAGGTCCTCGAAGTAGAATATCCCGAAGCCGATGATGATGACGAGCTTGCTGTAGATATGTCTTATGACGGCGGGGATCATTTTCATGCGTTTCTTGCCGATCTGCATTTCGATGAAGATGAACAGGCCGTAGTAAAGTCCCCAGAGGATGAAATTCCAGCTTGCGCCGTGCCAGATGCCGGTGCAGAGCCAGACGAGGAACAGGCCGCCGTACTTTCTGCGCTTGCCGAAAATGGGGATATAGAGGACGTAATCGCGAAAGAAGGTGCTGAGGGAGATATGCCAGCGCTGCCAGAATTCGGTGATATCCCTGCATACGAAGGGGTGGCGGAAGTTCTCATCGAAGTGGAAGCCGAAGATCCTTCCGAGGCCGATAGCGATATCGGAATAGCCTGAAAAGTCAAAGTAGATCTGCAAAGCGTAGGCAATGACGCCGTACCATGCTCCGAACACGGTAGCGGTAGAGATGCTGCCGAGGGTGCTGTCAACGATGAGGCTGAGCTGATTAGCGAGGAGGACTTTTTTACCGAGCCCGAGAGCCATGCGGTCGAAGCCGTAGGCGACGTCGGCAGCGGAGACCTTACGTTCGGTTATTTCCTTTTCGATAGTGCTGTAGCGGACGATAGGGCCGGCGACGAGCTGCGGGAAAAGCGCGAGGTAGAGCAGATAATTCCTGAAGCTTTTCTGGGCATCGACCTTTTCCCAGTGGCAGTCGATGATATAGGAGATAGTCTGGAAGGTATAGAAACTGATGCCGATAGGGAGCCTCACGTCCGGGACTGGGAGCGAGCATGAAAAAAGGGCGTTGACATTCTCCACGATAAAGCCGCTGTACTTGAATACTCCGAGCATGAGCAGGTCGAAAACGACAGCGAAGGCAGCAGCGGCGGTATCTCCGGGCTTTCCGCGGTACTTGTCAATAAGGAGACCGGCGGCATAGTTTACGAAGGCGCTCAGCAGCATGAGCAGGACGAAGGCCGGCTCACCCCATGCGTAGAATATCAGTGAGAAGATGATCAACACCGTATTTTTATGTTTAGTACCCCTTGCGGCGGCGTAGGTCAGGAGACAAACGGGCAGAAAGAGGTATATGAAGAATAGTCTTGAGAAGATCATTTTGCTGTTACCGCCTTGAAAGTTCTTTTGTTTAGTAATATATATCTTTATCTGTATCTGCCGCAAAAAAAGCGAGGCGGCTGAATTGATCGACTATTGTGAAAATGCACAAATTTTTTCTGTATATCATGACATTTTTACAGCAAGCCATAGTTTTAACAATTAAAAAAGCACTTATTGAGCGATTAATAGTAAAAACTATATAACATTGCAATATTTATTATACACCAATATCCGACGGAATGCAATAGCAAAAAACAAGGTTTTGCAAAATTTGCAAAAATCGTACCAACAGACAAAAACCCCGGACATTTCGCTGAGGTTTTCGACGTTTGTAATAGTTTTCTTTTTAACATTGGATATCAACGTGGAAATGTGGAAAATGGCAGGTGCCGGGACGCAGAAAACGGGACACCATACGGCGCCCCGCTGTAATTGATATAAGCCTGTTCAGGCATCTGCGCTGTCCTTGTCAACAACAGATTTAAGCCCTGCTGCAAGACCTGCAAGCCCCTGTATTTCGCTGGGGATGATGATCTTTGTAGCCTTTCCGTCGGCAGCCTTCGAGAAGGCCTCGAGGGATTTGAGCTGGATAACTCTCTCGTTAGGATTGGACTGATTGAGTTTCACGATACTGTCAGCGAGAGCCTGCTGAACCATTTCGATAGCCTTAGCCTCACCGGTAGCCTCGAGTATTTTCTGTTCCTTTACGGCGTCAGCGCGGAGTATCATAGCCTGCTTCTGAGCCTCAGCTTCGAGTATCTGGGATTCCTTCTTTGCCTGAGCGCGGAGTATCTGGGACTCCTTTTCGCCCTCTGCAACGAGGATCTGGGACTTCTTGTCACCCTCAGCCTGGAGAATCTTCTCACGGCGCTCACGTTCAGCCTTCATCTGCTTTTCCATGGCGTCCTGGATCTCACGCGGGGGGAGGATATTCTTGAGCTCAACGCGGTTTACCTTGATGCCCCAGCGGTCGGTAGCCTGGTCGAGGATAGATGTTATCTTGGTATTGATGACGTCACGCGAGGTGAGGGTAGTATCGAGTTCCATTTCACCGATGATGTTACGGAGAGTGGTGGCGGAGAGGTTCTCGATAGCGACGAGAGGTCTTTCAACGCCGTAGATGTACTGCTTGGCGTCAGTGACCTGGAAGAACACGACAGTATCTATCTGCATGGTAACGTTATCCTTCGTGATAACGGGCTGCGGCTTGAAGTCAACGCCCTTTTCCTTGAGGGAGACCTTGCCTGCGATGCGGTCAACGAAGGGAACGAGAACGTGAACACCGGTCTGCCACTCAGCGTGGAATGAGCCGAGGCGCTCAACAACGAAAACGTGTGCCTGAGGAACTACTCTGAAGCTCCTGATGATGATGAACAGCAGAAAAACGATTACTGCCAAAACAATGATTACAAGGAAATTTCCCATAATTATAGACCTCCGGAAGATTTAGATGATGAAATTTTTTGGAAAATGCGAATTATGATTTAAGCTCAACTGTCAGCTTGGCGCCCTGCACCTTTTTGACGGTGACGACGCTGCCTTTTGGGATAAGCGTGTCTTTTTCAGCCGGAACAGCACTCCAATCGACCCCTTTTAAAGTGACTCGTCCGGAACCGGCATCCTCGTTGATATCCTCGATGACAACGGCAGTTTCGCCGATATCGAGGTCAGCATTGGTGGAGACGATCTTTTTTGATCTCCGCCATTTGCTCAGGAACGGGAATGTCAGGGCGAGGAAGATGCCTGAGGTCAGGGTGAAGATAGCGAACTGTGCAATGAAACCGACGTCGAAGAAGAACGCGCTGAGCAGAGCAAAAAGCGCTCCGACGGCGAACCAGATCGAGACAAGCTGCACAGAAGTGACTTCAGCGATAACGAACAAGGCAAAAACAACTGCCCAGATGAGAAGCTCAGTTTCCATGACGCGACCCCCTTTCTCAGAAATTGTAGTAATCCCTACGAGACTATTCTACCATAGTCTGTGACGAATTTCAAGGGTTTTTGGAAAATTTCATCAAACGAACACAAAACAAGTTCTTGTGAACCTCTACGGGATTTAGGCGAACGTTTACGGAGTTTGTGCAGCCTTGCTATGACTTCAAAAATCCAACTAAAATGTGCGGCACGGGGGTTGACTTTGACAGCAAAATGGCGTATAATTACTATGTATATGCTCCCGGATAACGCACATACTATCACCAGAAGGGAGCGCTTACTATGGCTGAATTCGCTGAACATGACATCTCTCCGGCAGAGGACAGGCTGAGTGAGGCTGAACTTGCCGAAAAACTCGGACAGTCCGTTTCACAGAACAGCAGACACCTGATACACTGCCTCTCGGTTATCGGTCAGATCGAGGGTCACTATGTCCTCTCCGAACAGAACAAGACCACAAGATATGAACATATCATCCCCGCTCTCGTCGCTATCGAACAGGACAGGAGCGTCGAGGGACTTCTCATTATCCTCAATACCGTCGGCGGCGATGTTGAGGCCGGGCTCGCTATCGCTGAGCTTATCTCGGGTATGAAAACCCCCACGGTCTCCCTTGTAGTCGGCGGCGGCCACTCTATCGGTGTACCGCTTGCTGTCAGTGCTAAGCACTCGTTCATCGTCCCGACGGCTTCTATGACCATCCACCCCGTCCGGATGAACGGCACCGTTCTCGGTGTTCCTCAGACACTTTCGTACTTCGACAAAATGCAGGACAGGATAATCAGCTTCGTCCTAAGAAACAGCAATATCCCGGAGGACGTTTTCAGACGCCTTCTTACTAATACTCAGGAACTCGTCATGGACGTTGGCAGTGTTATCGAGGGCAGGGAAGCCGTTGAGCTCGGTCTTATCGATTCCCTCGGAAGCCTCGGCGACGCTCTTGACCGCCTTTACGACATGATCGAGCACTCAGATAAAAGATATCAGCAGTAGAACAACCCGGAGGATCATATGGCAGAACCTAAGAAAAAGACTTCAAAAAAAACCGCTCCCAAGGAGATCGCTGAGCCCACAAAAAAAGAGGAGAACTCTCAGCTCAGAAACGATCAGAACCAGTTCTGGTCGGTGATACTTTTCGCAGCAGGCATCCTAACCGCAATGATGGTGCTTATTACCGGCTCAGCCGGATGGCACGCGATTCACCGCTTCCTGCTCGGAATGTTCGGCATCGCCGCTTTCTTCGTCCCCATGATACTTATTTATACTGCCGTCCAGATCGGCATGGAAAAAAGCCAGAAGTGCGTTGCAGGCCGTGCTGTCTGGGGTGTTGCACTGATGTTCCTGACAAGCGCTGCGATACAGATATTCTTCGTCGGCGAGCTTCCCGGTTCAAGCTTCAGGGAACAGCTCAGGGAGCTTTATGCGGACGGCTCAGAGCTGCGCGGCGGCGGTGTCGCAAGCATGGTCATCGCCGGTGTGCTCATAAGAGGCTTCGGAGGCCTCGGCGCAAGGATCATTACTATAATAATGTTCTTCGTCTTCGGTATGCTTCTCACAGGGCTTAGCCTCCTCGAATTCCTGGATATGCTCTCTCCGCCGTTCAGATTCATCGGACGCTGCTTCAAGGGCTTCCACTATGTGTCGGTCGGCGGTAAATTCGGCGACGCCTTTGAGGAGGACGATGACATCGACGACGAGAAGGAGAAAAAAAGCTTCGCCAAGGATATGGAGGCTATCGAGATAGTCAACAGCCGCGCCTCACGCAGCGAAAAACACCCTGAGCCCGTGATCGCTCCCCCGGCTCCTGCCGATGAGCAGCGCGTTATCCCTGTCAGCGTCCCGGTAGTACATAATTCCGGCAGCGGGGATGACTTCCTCCTCGATATCCCGCTCCCGACAGATGACCTTATCCCGCCTCAGAAGGAGCCTCCCGCCGAAAAACACATCAGCCTCAGAAAGAAAAAGTCCCCCGATGATGGACTTGAATCCCTCATCGAACGTGAGGCAGGCAGAAAGCGTACAACTCCCGATGAGCTCTCCATTGACATTCCGACAGGCGATGAACCCCCTCAGCCTGAGGTCGAAAAGGTCTATATTCTCCCGCCGCTCGACCTGCTCACTCCCCCCGAGGTGAAGTCCAACAGCGCTGAGGCTGCCTCGGAAATGCGCGAAAAGGCTGAGATAATCGTGAACGCCTTCCGCAGCTTCGGTGTCGAGGTGCATATCAAGGATATCTTCCGCGGCCCCTCTATCACCCGCTATGAGATACAGCCCGGCCCCGGCGTCAAGGTCTCGAAGATCAAGGGCCTCGAGGACGATATCGCCCTCAACCTCGCCGCTCAGGGCGTGAGGATAGAAGCTCCCGTGCCCGGGAAATCCGTTGTCGGCATCGAGGTCCCCAACGAGAACAAGGACACCGTCACCCTGCGCGAGATACTCTCAGCTCCCTCCTTCAAGGCTTCACCAAGCAAGCTCACCTTCGCGGTCGGCAAGGACATCGCCGGAAACGTTATCCTCGGCGACGTCGCTAAAATGCCCCACGTCATAATCGCCGGAACTACCGGCTCAGGTAAATCTGTCTGCACCCGTTCGATCATTATGAGCATCCTCTACAACGCCCGCCCCGACGAGGTAAAGCTCATTCTCATCGACCCCAAAATAGTCGAATTCAAGGTCTTCGACGGCATCCCCCACCTCCTCATCCCTATCGTCACCGAGGCTAAAAAGGCTGCCGGTGCCCTCAACTGGGCGGTCAACGAGATGATGCGCCGCTACAAGCTTTTCTCAGATCACGGCGCAAATGACCTGAAATCCTTCAACTCGATCGCACAGAAGGACGAGGGGCTTGCACCTATACCTCAGGTGGTCATATTCATCGACGAGCTCGCTGATATGATGCTCGTTGCCGGCAAGGAGGTCGAGGACTCGATCTGCCGTCTTGCACAGATGGGACGTGCTGCCGGTATGCACCTCGTTGTGGCTACCCAGAGACCTACCACCGACGTCATCACAGGCCTTATCAAGGCTAATATCCCCAGCCGTATCGCACTCTCCGTTATGTCTCAGGTGGACTCGCGCACTATCATAGATCAGGCTGGCGCGGACAAGCTCCTCGGAAACGGCGATATGCTCTATATGCCCATAGGCACCAACAAGCCGGTTCGTATCCAGGGCTGCTTTGCGTCAAATAAGGACATCTCCGAGACCCTCGGCTTCATCAAGGATCAGTGCGTTGCTGAGTATGACGAGGCTATCACCGAGGCTGTTGAGAATTACGTTCCCCAGACAAAGGGCGGCAGCGATGATGATATCCCCGATGTTGCAGCAGGCTCGGACGAGGACTTCGTTGAACGCGCTATGGAGATCGCTGTCAATGCAGGTCAGATCTCAACTTCTACCCTCCAGCGCAAGCTCAAGCTAGGCTACGCAAGAGCTGCGCGCGTTATGGACGAGCTCGAGGAAAGAGGAGTTATCGGACCAAGTGAGGGCGCTAAGCCAAGACGTGTGCTCATGTCCAAGATGCAGTTCGACGAGCGTAAGCTCCGCCGTATGCAGGATATTGATTAGCAGGGAACGCTCCCCCGATGCGTTCCCAGCAGTTAAACTTCTGATAAAGGAGGTTTTGTAAATGTATGAGGGCTTTCTCCCGACTACCAGAAGGGAAATGGATGAGCTCGGCATCGAACAGTTCGATTTCATCTACATAACAGGTGACGCCTACGTCGATCACCCAAGCTTCGGTGCGGCTATAATCACAAGACTTATAGAGTCACTCGGTTTTACCGTCGGAGTTATCGCTCAGCCCGACTGGCGCTCCGACAGGGACTTCCGCCGCTTCGGCAGTCCTAAGTACGCTTTCCTCGTCACCTCCGGCAATATCGACTCTATGGTCGCACA
>ODAI010412792.1_pt1 | contig 15520 bp, 13 predicted proteins | sample 1539321 | NCBI WGS metagenome assembly ODAI01 (sample SAMN02144231, study PRJEB22623) | gut metagenome | biome: sheep rumen | host: Ovis aries | place: New Zealand
GCGCAGCTTGGCGCGGAGAGCCTCATTGAGGCGCTCGCCCGTCCACAGACGCTCACCTGCACGCCGCAGCCCGAGGAAGGCGTCACGTACGCCGCCAAGATCCTCAAAAGCGAAGCGCAGATCGACTGGACGCTCTCCGGCGAAGTCCTCGCCGCCAAGATCCGCGCCTTCAATCCGGCGCCCGGCACCTGGGCGGTGAAAAACACGGACGCGGGGCCCGTGCAGTTCAAGCTCTGGGACGCCGAGGCGTGTCCCGGCACCGGCAAGCCCGGCGAAGTGCTCAAGGCGAAAAAGGAACTCGTCATCGCATGCGGGACCGGCGCCATCCGCGCAAAGAAGCTGCAAAAGGCAGGAAAAGGCATCATGGATGCCGCGCCCTTCCTGCAGTCCTTCCCGCTCATCCCCGGCGAGGTGCTTGCATGAATGGCGCAAAGCTTCGGGACACCCTGGCGCTTGCCGCACAGGCGCTCCGCCTCATGGATGAAGGAGCAAGCCTTGAGTCTGCGCTTGCCGCGGCCGGCAGGACTCAGGCTGGCGAAGCGCGCGCCGCGCTTCAGGCCACGCTCTATTCGGCAGCAAGAAAGAGGGCTGCCTCCCGCTCGCTTCTCGCGCTCCTTGCGCCCAAGGTGCCCGATGAGCGCGTGCGCAGCCTGCTCCTTGTCGCGCTCTCTCTTCTCATCGAAGAACCGGAAAAGTCCTACGTCACAGTGAACGAATCCGTTGAAGCGCTGAAGGTCTCTCCCGCGACCCGCCGCGCCGCAGGCTTTGCCAACGCCGTGCTGCGCCGCTTCATGCGGGAGCGGGTGGAGCTTCTCGCACGCATCGCGGACGATCCCGAAGTGCGCTTTAACGCGCCGCTCTGGTGGGTGCGGCGCCTTGAGCGGGAACTCGGAGACACCGAGGCGGCCCGCGTAATGACGCTTTCCCAAGCAAGGCCTCCATTGACGCTGCGCGTGAACGAAGCCAAAACCACGGTTGCCGAGTGGACGGAGCTCGCGCGCAAAGCCGGCTTTACTGTCACCCGGGTGTCCGATTCCGGCGTCATTCTCTCGCCCGCCGCTCCCGTCGCCCGCATCCCCGGCTTTGCCGAGGGGCTCGTAAGCGTGCAGGACGCCGGCGCGCAGCTTGCCGCCCTGATGCTCTCTCCCGGAGAGGGCGAGAGGGTGCTCGACGCCTGTGCGGCGCCAGGCGGAAAAACCGCACATCTCCTGGAAATCTCCAGGGTGCGCGTCACCGCGCTTGAAGTCGACTCCCAGCGCGCGGAGCGCATCCGGGAGAACCTTGTGCGGCTTGGACTCACGGGATGCGACGTGCGCGTCGCCGACGCCGCCGACACCCGCTCCTGGTGGGACGGAACGCCCTTTGACAGCATCCTTCTGGATGCCCCCTGCACGGCAAGCGGCATCGTGCGGCGCCACCCGGACATTCCCTTCTCCCGGCGCGAAGAGGACATCGCTGCGCTCAGCAAGCAACAGAAGCGGCTCCTCAATGCGCTCTGGCCCCTCGTGAAGCTTGGCGGGAAGCTTCTCTATGTCGTATGCTCGGTATTTGAGGCGGAGGGAAAGGCGCAAATCGATGCGTTCCTCGCAGAACACCCGGACTGCCGCATTGCGGCGCCGGCCGGAGGTCTTCCCGCCCGCTTTGCTCTGCTCCCGCAGGAGCAGGATGCACGGGAGGGCTTTCCGCTTGTGCATGACGGTTTTTATTATGCGCTGCTCACAAAGCAGCCTTAGGATTCTCGCGCATGACGACACGCCGCGACTTGTGCACGCTTTTTGCCGCCGGCACCCTGCTCTCACTGGTGCCCGTGGGGTCTGTGCGTGCCCAGAGCGTCGAAGCGCACCTCATGGCCGCTTCCCTGAAGCCGCGACCTGCGGAGGATCCCCCCGGATTTTTTCTCACCGCCGCCTGGGAATTCGATCTCTCCCGCGCCCTCGTGGATTGCCTGCGCCGCGGCATTCCGCTTTACTTTCTGTATGAGTTCGAAGTGAAGCGCCGCCGCTGGTACTGGGCCAACAAGACCATTGCCCAGGCGCACCTCATCGAGCGTCTTTCCTTCAGCCCGCTCACGCGCACGTACCGGGTCTCGCGAGGCGGCCTCACGCAGACCTTCGAATCGCTTGACGCTGCGCTCCCCATTGTGAAGGACATCATCGAGTGGCGCGTTGCCGATCTCGCGACCCTTTACGAATACGACCCCGAAGATCTGGACGCCCGGGTGCGCATGCGGCTAGACCTCACAAAGCTGCCAAAGCCCCTGCAGGTCTCGATCGGCGGCAATTCGGACTGGAATCTCGAAAGCGACTGGGAGAGCGTCCCGGTGCCGCCGATGCGCTCCGCCTCCTGACCAGGGGACGTGCCTTTCCATGAAAAAAACACCGAACTGGCTGCGCTACCCCATCCCGCTGATCGGCGGCATCGTCGTGCTCCTTCTGATCGGTGCGGCCTCCGTCGGATCGAGCTCGCGGCTCTTTGAGCGGTATTTTGAGCCGCTGCTGTATGTGAACGCCGCCGTGGCGGCTTCTCTGCTCATCTACGTGCTGGTGATGGTCGCCAAGCTCGTCAAGCACTACCGGGCAAAGCAGTTCGGCTCGCGCATGACAGCGCGCCTTGCCTTTGTGACGGCGGTCACCGCAATCATCCCCTGCGCGCTCATCTTCGTGGTCTCGAACCAGTTCATCGGCCGCACGATCGACTCGTGGTTCGACGTGCGGGTCGAGCATGCGCTCAACACCGGCGTGACGCTCTCAAGCGAAATCCTTGAGCGCGAGCAGCGCAGGTTCCTCGCAAGCGCCCGTCTGATGGGAGAAACGCTCGCCGCAACGCCGGAAAACACCTTGCAGGAAACGCTCGATCGCCTGTGCCAGGGAAGCGACCTCGGCATGGCGCTCATCATCTCCTCGGGCGGCTTCACGCTCTTCAGTGCAAGCTCGGGCAGCCCGAAGGACGAGCAGTTCACGGCTCCAACACCCCACGACTACCGAACGGCGCGGTCCCAGAAGGGCTTTGCCACGCTCGAGGGGGATCTCGACGAGCCGGGAGCCGTGCTTCGCATCCGGGCCATCGTGCCGATCGCAAGCCACAGCAACGTCCTTTCCGAGCAGTCCGAAGCCGAAGTGCGGTTTCTCGTGCTCTCGCAGCCACTCCCCGCGGGGCTTGCGCGCACCGTCTCCGACCTGGTTGACGGCTACCGGGACTACCAGGGCCTGCTGATCGGCAGAAGTGCCCTGCGCACGATCTACCAGGTGACGCTGTCGCTCACGCTGCTGCTCGCCGTGCTGGTGGCCATCGCCGCGGCGCTTTCCTTTGCAAGGCAGAACACCGCCCCCATCCGGCAGCTTGAGCTCGGCACACGCAAGGTCGCCGAGGGGCAGCTCCACCCCATTCAGGAGTTCTCGGGCGGCTCCGAACTCAACGCGCTCACGCAATCCTTCAACTCCATGGTCGAACAGGTCGCCGAGGCCCGCGAGAACGTCGAAAACCAGCGCGCCGCCGCCGAGCGCTCGCGCGCCCACTTGCAGCGCATTCTGGAAAACCTCTCTTCTGGCGTTCTCGTCGTAACCGACAACCTTGTCATCACGCTTGCCAATGCGGGCGCGGCCGACATCCTCTCGCCCCGGGTGCTCGAGCCCCGCGCTTCGCTCTGGTCCATCAGCCAGGTGTTTTCCGAGGCGCTCTTTGAGCAGATCCGCGTGGCCGAAAACCGGGACTTCCACCTCGAAGTTGTCACCGAGCCCAGCGAAACCGATGAAACGAAGACGCTCTTTGTGCGCGCTTCGCGCATCAGTCTTGATGGAGGCCTCGGCTGGGTTGTCGTGTTCGATGACATGAGCACCATGATCGATGCGCAGAAGGCACTCGCATGGGGCGAGGTCGCAAGGCGCCTTGCGCACGAGATCAAGAACCCCCTCACGCCGATCCGGCTTGCCGCCGAACGTCTCCAGCTCAAGCTTGCGGACGCGCTTGAGGGAAGGAACCGCGATCTGCTGCTGCGCGCCACCAACACGATCGTCACGCAAGTCGATGCCTTGAAGCAAATGGTGAACGACTTCCGCGAGTACGCAAAGCTCCCCGCGGCGCGCCTCTCGCCCCTCGACCTCTCGGCGCTCCTCACCGAGATCGCCGAGCTCTACGCGTCGGCCGGCACCCATATTCGCCTCGAGCTTTCCGGCGCCTCGCCTCAAATCGAGGCGGACCGCAACCAGCTGCGGCAAATGTTTCACAACCTGATCGGAAACGCCGTTGACGCCACGGCGGGCGAAGGGCGCACGCCCGAAATCACGATCCGCACGCATGCGCTCGAGGCTGGCGGCAGCGCCAGCGCGCTTCGCGTTGAAATCGAGGACAACGGCTCGGGGTTCCCCGAGTCGATCCTCGCAAAGGCCTTCGAACCCTACATCACGACAAAGCCCACGGGCACGGGACTCGGACTGCCGATGGTGAAGAAGATTGCCGAAGAGCACCGCGCCAAGGTGCTCCTTGAGAACAGGACGGGGGCTGACGGCACAGTGCAGGGCGCGCGGGTCACAATCGTGTTCCCGTGTCTGTAGCGTGCGCAGCCCCTCCCTGCCCGGGCTCGGAGTGTTGCTTTTTAGCTACAATGCCCGATTGACGTGTACGAGCGCGGCCCTGCGGTCGCCGGACGACTTGTTATAACGATATGACGAACATTCTTGTTGTTGATGATGAGATAGGCATCCGCGAGCTCCTCTCTGAGATTCTGAGCGATGAGGGCTACTCCATTGCAACGGCAGACAACGCAGCCGCTGCAAGGCGGGCTCTTGCGGCCGAAAGTTTCGACCTCATCCTGCTGGACATCTGGATGCCCGACACGGACGGCGTGACGCTGCTCAAGGAATGGGCTTCGAAAAAGCAGCTCTCGTGCCCGGTCATCATGATGAGCGGCCACGCAACGATCGAGACCGCAGTCGAGGCCACCAAATACGGGGCCCTCGAGTTCCTCGAAAAGCCGATTTCCATGCAAAAGCTCCTCGATGCCGTGCACCACGGGCTCGAGGTGCACCGCAGAAAAGAGCTCTTTGCCAAGTATCTGCCAAGCGACGAGCGCCCGGCGCCTCCGCCGCCGATCCAGCCCGCGCCCGTCCCCCTGCCTTCGTTCGCCGTCCCCGGCACCGACTTCGTGATCGACTTCAATCTGCCGCTCAAGGACGTGCGGGAGACCACGGAAAAGGCCTACCTCACGGCCATTATGAACCATGAGAACTGCCAGATGACCCGGGTGGCAAAGCGGGCGGGCCTTGAGAGAACGCACCTTTACCGCAAGCTCAAGGCGCTTGCCATGGAGATTCCCCGCTCGGAAAAGAGCCGGGAGGACGAAGCTGCACAAGAAGAGGACGAAGCGTCTCCGGAAAAAACGGATGCCGCGCAAGAGTCCGTGTCTTGAGCCGCGTTTAGGACTCCGTCAGCATGTATATCATCATCATCGGCGCAGGCCGCATCGGTTCCACCGTTGCCGAGAGCCTGGTTGGCGAATCCAATGACATCACGGTCATCGACCCGGATGCCGCCAAGATCGACGAGCTGCAGGGCAGGCTCGATCTGCGCGGCGTCACCGGGGATGCCACTTCGCCCAGCGTGCTCATGGAAGCGGGCGCTGCCGACGCAGACCTTCTGATTGCCGTCACGGCTTCGGACGAAACCAATCTCGTCGTGTGCCTCATCGCCTCGCGTCTTTTCAACATTCCGGCCCGCATCGCCCGCGTCCGAAAGAGCGAACTGCGCAAATACCCAAGGCTCCTGGCCGAGGAAGGCTTTGAGATCACGAGCTCGATCTGGCCCGAAGAGGCGCTCACGGACGGCATCGTGCGGCTCATCGACTTCCCCGAAGCGCTTCAGGTCATCGACTTTGCCGACGGAAAGGCTTCGCTCATTGCCGTGCGCGCCGTCGCTGGCAGCCCTCTGGTGGGCCGCCAGATCCGGGAGCTTGCCACGCACCTGCCGGAAGTTCCCGCGCGCATCGTCTCGGTCTTTAGGCGCAACCGCAACCTCGACATTTCGTCAAACACCGTCATTGAGAGCGGCGACGAGGTGATTGCGCTTGCCGCCACGCGCGACATCAGGAGAGTCGCAAGCGAACTGCGCCGCAGCGAAGAGCCGGCGCGGCACATCATCGTCGGCGGAAGCCTGCTGCTTGCAAAGCAGCTTTGCGAATCCCTCCCCGGCCGCAGATACTCCATCAAGGTGATCGAGGAGGACAGCGCCCAAGCGCTTGCCGCCATGCAGACCTTCCCTGAAAACGCCCTCATTCTCGAAGGCAGCATCACCGAGGAGAAGACGCTTGAAGACGCCGGGATCGACATGTGCGACCTGTTCCTTGCGCTGGGCCAGGATGACGAGAACAACATCATGAGCTGCCTGCTCGCCAAGAAGATGGGCGCAAACCGCGTTATCTCGCTCATCAACCGCAAGACATACGCCGACCTCGTGCAGGGCACGCAGATCGACATCACCGTCTCGCTCACGCAGGCCACCCTGGGCGAACTGCTGCGGCATGTGCGCCGCGGCGACGTGATCGCCGCGCACAGCCTGAGAAGAGGCGTTGCCGAAGCGCTTGAAGTTGTCGCCCACGGCACGCCCGAAACGTCCCGCGTCGTGGGGCGGGCCATCCGGCGCGTGGCGCTTCCCGAAGGGGTTTCGATTGCCGCCCTCGTGCGCGGAAGCGACGAGTCGGCAAAGATCATCCTCGCCGAGCCCGACATCCAGATCGAAGCCGAGGACCACGTGATTCTCTTCGTTCCAAACAAGCGCCTGATTCCGAAGATCGAGGAGCTCTTCATGGTCGACGTGGGATTCTTCTAGGGGGCCTGCCTGGTCATGCTGCGCAAGCTCCGATTCATCCTCTTTCCCGTTCTGAACCTCACGGGCAGCGTGCTGATGGCCTTTGCCGGTCTCATGATCGTGCCGCTCATCATCTCGCTCTCCTTCCGGGACGGCGCGGACTTTGCCTTCACAACGGGCGCTGTCACGACGTTTCTTGCCGGGCTGCTGCTTTTCGTCTCCACGCGCTCGTACAAGCGCGAACTGATCGGCAGGGACGGCTTTCTGCTTGCGACGATCATCTGGTCGGCCGTTCCGCTCTTTGCCGCCATTCCGCTCTACCTCAACCTCGAGGAGATTTCCTTCACCCTCGCGTACTTTGAGGCAATGAGCGGCACGACGACCACGTGCGCCACGGTGCTCACGGGGCTGGACAATCTGCCCGCCTCGATCAACTTCTGGCGGTGCTTCCTGTCGTGGCTGGGCGGCATGGGCATCCTCGTTCTTGCGGTCGCCATCCTGCCGCTTCTGGGCGTTGGCGGCGCACAGATCTTCAAGGCCGAGGCCTCGGGCCCCATGAAGGAGTCGCGCCTCACCCCCCGGATCTCGGACACCGCCAAGGGACTGTGGTGGATCTACGCGGCGTTCACGGTCGCCTGCAGCTTCTCCTACATCGCAACCGGCATGAGCACCTTTGACGCGGTGATCCATTCGTTCACGACGGTGAGTCTCGGAGGCTTCTCCTCCCACGACAATTCGTTCGGCTACTGGAACAGCGGCGAGATCGAGAGCGTTGCCATCTTCTTCATGGTGCTCTGCGGCACGAGCTTCTCTCTGCACTTTCTCGCAATCCGCAAGCGCTCCTTCCTGCCCTACCTGAAGAACCCAGAATTCTGGGGCTGGATCGCCTCGGTTGTTGTCGTGACGGGACTCGTGTGCTGGATTCTGCTCGAGCAGAAAACCTACACCGACTGGACCGAAGCGCTGCGCCACTCCGCCTTCAATGTCATCAGCATCATCTCGACCACCGGGTACTGCGACACCGACTACAACGTCTGGCCGACGGCGGCGCCCATGCTGATGATGGTGACCGCGTGCTTTGCCTCCTGCGGCGGGAGCACCGGAGGCGGAATCAAAATGCTGCGCGCGCTGCTCATCGTGAAGGAAGTCTGGCGCGAGTTCCTGCTTTTGCTGCACCCCAAGGCCATCCGCCCCATCACGATCAGCGAGTACCCCGTCAACGAGCGCGTGGTCTTTCAGGCGCTTGCTTACACGCAGCTCTGGATGATCTTCACGGTGCTTGCTTCGCTCGTCATGATGGCATCGGGCCTCGATATCGTGACGGCAACCTCGGCCATCGTGGCGTGCGTCACGAACATCGGACCGGGACTTGCAAACGTGGGGCCGGCCTCAACATTTGCCGGGCTCTCCGCTCCGCAGCTCTGGCTGTGCTCGTTCTGCATGCTGCTCGGGCGTCTTGAGATGATGACCGTGTTCGTGCTTTTCTCCCGCTCGTTCTGGCGGACCTAAGCCCTTACGGAACGCCCCACATCACGGGCACGCCTTTTTTGGCTGCGGCCTGCAGCATTTCCATGAGCGGGAAGACGCGCATGCGAAAGCTCACGCGCTGGGCAATCTTGCGCTCCTCTTCCTCCTCTTCGTACGTCATGAAGCCCGCGCGCCCCTCGCGCTCCTTCTGGGCGCGCTTTTTCTCCTGCTCGGCCATGAAGATGCGCTCAGTCTCGATCTCCTGCTCCAGAAGCCTGATCGCCGCCGGAATATCCTCTGGCGGCAGACTGCCGCTTTCCGAATACGGCCGGCCGAGCACCTTGCAGACGGTCTTGAACGTATCGGGCATCATGAAAAATCCCCCTGCAGCCTTGCTGCGAAATTCAAGCAGCGCCATGTTCTTGCACTCCTTATCCCAAAAACAGACCGCGCCGTGCGGCCTCTCGTGTGTCGCTTCGATTTTGGCACATGAGAAGAAAGACTGCCCGATTCCCCACCGTGCTTTTCCTATAATCATGCACCGCAGATGTTTCGTTTCCCGACAACCCAACCTTTGCATTCCATCCATCATGATTTCCGTCATCGTCCCCGTCTATGGCGTAGAAGCGTATCTGAACAAGTGCGTTCACTCGATCGTGACGCAGACATACCGGGATCTGGAGATCATCCTGGTGGATGACGAATCACCCGACAACTGCCCCGCCATGTGCGACGCGTGGGCACTAAAGGATCCCCGCATCCGCGTACTGCACAATCCGCACGGGGGACTATCCGACGCGAGGAACAAGGGCCTTGAAGCCTCAAGCGGGGAGTTCATCATTTTTGTGGACAGCGACGACTATCTCGCGCCCGCGCACTGCGAGAAGCTCCTTGCCGCACAAAGGGAAACGGATGCCGACATTGTGATCGGCAATTTCGCCTGGATCACGCAAGACTGCGAGCTTATAACCAGAAACTTTCCTTCCGCAGAACTGGCCAGCTTCTCCGGCAGACAGTGCCTTTCCCTCCTCTTTCCCAAAAGTGGATATTCTCTTTCTTGCGGCGACTACGCGTGGGACAGGCTGTACCGGCGCAACATTTTCATGGGCAAAGCCCCTCTCAGATATCCTGTCGGGAAGACATACGAAGACGGCTTCGTGTCTTACAAGGCCATCTTTGCAGCTGATACCGTCACGATCATCCCCGATGTGCTCTATTTTTATGTGCAACGCAAGGGAAGCATCACTGATGACATGTCTTTTGCCAAACTTAGGGACAACTTTGGACGCCTTGACGACATGCTGGACTGGCTCCGGGACAAGGATCCCGACACTATTCTGCTGATGGAGCACGCCCTATATTTCCGCTATTTCGGAATACTTGGAAATGCTTTGCGTCTTGTCGATCGTCACGAGGCAGATGCGCTTAGTCGCCATTACTGGAAGCTACTCCGGAGCAGCACCTCGCCCTACCTCAAAAATCCGAAGGCAGGGCTCCGATTCAAGATCTACTATGTCCTGCATCTCATGCATCTTCTCACGCCAATGAGACGCATCAAACGCAGACTCAAAACCGTCGACCTCTTTGAGGTCGCCCGGGAACTCAAGCGCAACCCCCGCATTGCGCTTCATCCCAGAAGGCTTTTTGCCTGCCGCTGATGCGAAGAGCCACTGGCCGCCCTATCATTGCGCGGAGGCTAGACTACATTTCGCCCGTATTTTGCAAAGGAGTTCCCCATGCCCGCACCGCTTACCCTGAAAGAAATCGATCGCCTAGGCGAGCTCCTTGCCAAGATTCCCGCGCCGTACCTCTCGATGGAGCCCGATGTCCTTGACGGATACCTTACGGCCATCGCGCTGATGCGTCATCCGCCCGAGCTGGCGGACTGGCTTCCCTTCGTGTTTGACGCCGAGGGCAGGCCTGAGGCGCACCTCTCGTCCGAAGCGCAAAGCGAACTGCGCAAGCTCGTCCTGCGCCGCGGGGCAGAGATCGAAGCCGCCATTCTCTCGGAAACGCCGATCGATCCCATCGTCTTTGATGTCGAGGATGAAGAAGGAAATCCCGTCGAGGGAATCGAAAGCATTGCCGCGCTCTCCGGATTCGCGAGCGGCTTTTCTGGCGCACTCTCGCTCTGGCCGGAACTCATAAAGAACACTGACAAGGCCGTTCAGGCGGCACTTGTCGGAATCCTGCGCTACGAGGAGCTTGAGAGCGAAGACGAGGAGGAACTCCAGTCGATCCTCGAGTCCATCAATGCGGAAGTCGGCTTTGCAGACCTTGATGAAGCGCTGCAGGACCTCGCAAGCTGCGTGCAGGAAATCGCCGAAGTCACAAGGAAAGAGGACATCGAGCGGGCGAGCCGCTCGGCCCAGAAGAAGCCTCCCCGGCGCCGCTAAAGTCTGCCCTCCAGCACTGCGTCAAAGAACGCCATTATTCTGCGCGGCAGATACGACAGATCCCCTGGGAACCGTCCCTCCGGGTAGCCGATATGCCCGCCTTCGGCCGGCTGCTCAAGGTACACGGAGCTGCTCACCTCGCTTTCCGTCGGAAGCGCCTCCGCCGGCAGAAACGGATCATTCTTTGAGTTGAGAAGAAGAAGCGGCACGTGCACGTCCTTCAGCACGGGCTTTGCCGAGCACTTCGTCCAGTAGTCGAGCGAATCGGCAAAGCCGTGCATCGGCGCGGTGAACATGTCGTCAAAGGCATTGAGGTCGCGGCAGTCGTCAATGCCGCTCGTGTCAATCACGCCGGGAAACTGCTTTGCTTTTTCCCGCACCTTCTCGATGAGCGTCGAGAGGAACATCTTCGTGTACATGAGGTTGATGCCGTGCCGCATCCCCTCGCTGCCCGCGACGAGATCCACGGGCGCCCCCACGCTCACGGCCGCCTTTAGGTACGCGGCATCCTCTCCCCGGTCTCCGAGGCACTTGGCAAGCTGATTGCCCCCGAGGCTCACGCCGACCGCCAAAAGCGGCGCGAACGGGTATCTGCCGCGCACCGTCCGCATCGCCCATTCGCAGTCCTCGGTGTCTCCCGCAAAGTACGCCCGGGGGAGCCGGTTGGGCAGGCCTCCGCAGCCTCTGAAATGCGCAACCACGCCCCGCCAGCCCCGATCCCGGCAGGCCGCCATGAGCGCAAGCGCGTAGTGCGACTCGCTCGACCCCTCCAGCCCGTGAAAGTGCACCACGGTGGGCGCAAGGGGATCGGCTGCCACGGGTTCCACCCAGTCGAACGTCATGAAGTCCCCGTCTGGCATGTCGATGAGCTCGCGCCGATACTGCACCCGGGGTTTTGCCGAGAGCTTCGCCGGAATCACAGTCTGCAGGTGCGCGTCCGGCGCCCAGCGCGGGGAAACGTAGTCGGGAGTGAGGACGGGCATCGGAACTTTCTCCGGAAGGCAATATCAGGGGGACGATTATAGAAAGCGTAAGCACGCGCACCCGCCTTGCAGACCCGCGATTGCCCCTTGTTGCCAAGCTTTTGGGTGCTCCTCTCATCCCTGGGCTTTCTGCATTTTTCTTAAATACGATTTAGAAAATTGTGCAATTTTCCAAATTACGATTCAGTTTCTTGTAGGTCCGCTCCCTTTTAGGCACTACCCCGTACCCGAGCAGGCGGCAATCCGAGTGGCTCGCTCTTTTCCTTGCTTTTCGCCTGCCACGCAGCTAGATTGGCTCCATCGCCCCCGCTGTGGAGGCGGATCCAAGGAATTTTGGCCATGCGTCACTCTTGCCGCTTTTACGTGTTTTCCTTTTATTTCGCTCCTCAGGCGGAAGAGGTGAGCGCGCTCTAAGCAGATGTGAACGCAAGCCAGCCCAGCCGCCAGAAGCACAAGCCTGGCGGCTTTTTTCATGCCGGGCGCGCTCCGGCGGCGGACACCCACAAGGAAAGGACTTCGCACCATGAGATACTCGACAGACGACCTGCGCATCAAGGAAATCCGGGAACTCACGCCCCCCGCGCACCTCATCCATGAATTCCCCTGCGGCGAGGTGGCTGCCGCCACCGTGCACCACTGCCGCGCCGCCTGCCACGCCATCCTGCACGGCGACGACGACCGCATGATGGTGATCGTCGGCCCCTGCTCGATTCACGACCCGAAGGCTGCCCGAGACTACGCTCGGCGCCTAGCCGAAGTGCGCCAGCGGCTCCTGCCGGAACTCGAGATCATCATGCGCGTGTACTTTGAAAAGCCGCGCACGACCGTGGGCTGGAAGGGCCTCATCAACGATCCGGACCTGGACGGCTCCTGCCGCATCAACCACGGGCTGCGCGTCGCGCGCGAGCTGATCCTTGACATCAACTGCATGGGGCTGCCCACGGGCGTCGAGTACCTCGACATGATCACCCCGCAGTACATCGCGGACCTCGTGAGCTGGGGCGCGATCGGCGCCCGCACGGCCGAGTCCCAGGTGCACCGCGAGCTGGCGAGCGGCCTCTCATGCCCCGTCGGCTTCAAGAACGGCACGAACGGCAGCGTCAAGATCGCCGTTGACGCGATCGGCGCGGCCGAGCACCCGCATAAGTTCCTCTCCGTCACCAAGGGCGGCATCTCGGCCATCGTGACGACGAGCGGAAACGACGACTGCCACGTGATCCTGCGGGGCGGGAATGAACCGAACTACGATGCCGCGAGCGTCGCGGCCGCTCGCGAAATGCTGCGCAAGGCGGGACACCGGGAAAACATCATGATCGACGCCTCGCATGCGAATTCCCGCAAGATCTGCCGCAACCAGATCGCCGTGGTGCAGGACATCTGCGAGCAGGTCGCATCCGGCAACAACGCCCTGTGTGGCGTGATGATCGAGTCGAACCTTGTGGAGGGCCGGCAGGACATCCAGTTCGAGACGCCCCTCGTGTACGGGCAGTCCGTCACCGACGCCTGCATCGGCTGGGAGGACACGGTCTCGGCGCTCGAAGCGCTTGCCAAGGCCGTGCGGGATAGAAGAAGCAGAAACGCGGACGCGTAGGTCTCTGCTGGAGCGCGGGCAGCGGCTTGCCGCCGCCCGCATTGCGGGAACAGGATCAGTCGACGCCCCGCGCCCGGTCCTCGTAGAACTTCTCGCGCCAGGCAGCGAAATTGCCCGCGTCGAGCGCGTCGCGGATCTCCTGCATGAGGTTGAGGTAGTAGTGCAGGTTGTGGATGGAGTTGAGCCGCGCGCCGAGGATCTCGTTCACCTTCTGCAGATGGTGCAGGTAGGCCCTCGTAAAGCCCCTGCAGGCGTAGCAATCGCACGTCGGATCCACCGGCCGCAGGTCGTTCTTGTACTTGGCGTTTCTGATCTTCACGTCGCCGTAGCGCGTGAAGAGCCAGCCGTTTCGTGCGTTCCTCGTCGGCATCACGCAGTCGAACATGTCGATGCCGCGCGCAACGCCCTCAACAAGATCCTCGGGTGTGCCAACGCCCATCAGATACCGGGGCTTGTCCTGCGGCAGCTGATGCACGATGCCGTCCATGACTTCGAGCATCTTCTCCTTGGGCTCGCCCACCGAGAGCCCCCCGACGGCGTATCCGTGAAAGCCGATGTCGGTGAGCCCAGCAAGGGACTCCTCGCGCAGCTTCATGTACATGCCGCCCTGCACGATGCCAAAGAGCGCGTTGGGATTCTCGAGCCGGTCGAACTCTTCGCGGCTTCTCCTCGCCCAGCGCAGAGACAGGCGCATGGACTCGGCCGCCTCCCTTTCCGTCGCCGGCCGATCGCCGATCATGTAGGGCGTACACTCGTCAAACACCATGGAGATGTCCGAGTTGAGCGTCCTCTGGATCTGCATCGAGACTTCGGGCGTGAGAAAGAGCTTGTCGCCGTTGATGGGGCTTGCAAAGCGCACGCCCTCCTCGCTGATTTTCCTCAAGGCCCCGAGGCTGAAGACCTGAAAGCCGCCCGAGTCGGTAAGGATGGGCTTGCCCCAGTTCATGAAGCGGTGCAGGCCCTTGTGGGCGGCGATCACCTCGAGCCCCGGGCGCAGCCACAGGTGGAAGGTGTTCCCGAGGATGATCTGGCTGCCGATTTCTTCGAGCTCGTTCGGGGCCATGGCCTTCACCGTGCCGTAGGTGCCAACCGGCATGAAGATCGGCGTCTGCACCACGCCGTGGTTGAGCGTCATGCGGCCGCGCCGGGCCTTGCCCTCGGTTTTGATGAGTTCAAAAGTCAGTGCCATCACTCGCTCCTTTGCGGATTGGGCAGTTCGAAAAAGCATGCGTCGCCGTAGCTGAAGAACCGGTACTTTTCTTCGATTGCATGCCGATAGGCCTCAAGCACCCGATCGCGGCCGACAATCGCCGAGACGAGCATCACGAGCGTGGACTTGGGCAGATGGAAATTCGTGATCATCACGTCGATGATGTTGAAGCGGTATCCGGGGGCAATGAAAAGCTGCGTGTCCATCGATCCCGCGGCTATGACACCGGGGCCGGTCGATGCGCTCTCCAGCGCCCGAAGGCTCGTCGAGCCCACGGCAATCACGCGGCGGCCCTCGCGCTTTGCGCGGTTGACCGCCTCGGCGGTCTCTTCGCTCACCGTGAGGATCTCCGCGTGCATGGTGTGCTCTTCAAGATTCTCCTCGCGCACGGGCTGGAACGTGCCGGCGCCCACGTGCAGCGTGAGAAACGCCTGCTCGACGCCCATGTCCTTCAACTCCGCGAGGAGCTCCTCGGAAAAATGCAGGCCCGCCGTCGGAGCCGCCACGGCGCCGGGGTGCTTTGCGTAGACCGTCTGGTAGCGCCCCTCGTCCTTCTTGTCCGCCGCGCGCTCGATGTAGGGCGGCAGCGGCACGTTCCCGCACCGGTCGAGGACTTCGAGCACCGGCTCGTCAAATGCGAGACAAAAAAACTCTCCCTGGCGCCCGGTCACCGTGCACCAGGAGTCGCGCCCGTCCGCGGAAAAGACGAGCCGGCCGCCCGCCTTGGGCGACTTGCTCGCACGGATCATGCTGATCGCTTGCTTCTCGCCCGTGACGCGCTCGATCATGGCTTCGATGGCGCCGCCCGTCGCCTTGTGGCCGAGCAGACGCGCCTTGATGACGCGCGTGTTGTTCATCACGAGCAGGTCGCCCGGGCGCAGAAGCTTTCTGATGTCCGTGAAATGCAGATCCTCGATCACGGAATCAGTGACATGCAGGAGCCTTGAGGCCGTGCGCTCTTCAAGCGGAAACTGGGCGATCAGTTCCTGGGGGAGGTCAAAATCGTAGTCGGAGAGCTTCTGCCCTTCGAGATATTTGGGATGTATTTCAAACATGATATGGCTTTACCGGCCAA
>ODAI011472158.1_pt1 | contig 15520 bp, 14 predicted proteins | sample 1539321 | NCBI WGS metagenome assembly ODAI01 (sample SAMN02144231, study PRJEB22623) | gut metagenome | biome: sheep rumen | host: Ovis aries | place: New Zealand
CCAGAGGACCTGAGAATAATTCTGCTTATGAGCTTCGTCCTGACCTATAAGTGAAGCAGCGTAGTTACCGCCGGTCTTGGCAAATCCCATACCGCCTCTTACTGCACGGACATATTTGCTTTCAACGTAGATATTAACAGGATCAAGACCGCTCTCATAGTAAGCACCGGAGGGTGAAAGGATGATCATGAAATAGTACTGAGAGCCTGGCTTAACACCGAGGAAAGGATCAACAGCGATAATAAATGGTCTGATGTAGAGTGATTCGCCGTCTTTGGAAGGAACCCAGTCCTTTTCGATCTTAAGCAGCTCCATAAGGCACTGCATACCCAGTTCTTCGGGAAGCTCCGGGATAACAAGTCTCTCATTGGACTTATTGAGTCTCTTGAAGTTTTCCTGAGGACGGAAGAGCTGAACCTTATTGTCAGCTGTTCTGTAAGCCTTGAGGCCCTCGAACACTTCCTGGCCGTAGTGGAAGCACATAGCGGCAGGAGAGAGATCGATATTGCCGTAGGGCATTATCTCAGGATCATGCCAGCCCTGACCCTCGTCATAAGGCATAACGAGCATATAGTCAGTAAAGATGTGACCAAAGCCGAGCTTGTCGCCGGGCTGAGGCTTAGCCTTAAGGGAAGCTGCTTTTGTGAATTTGATTTCCATTATATTCAACCTTCTTTAAAATTATTTAACAGAGTTATTTATGTCGCTAACCTGGAAGTAAGTTTTTTCAAAGAGGCGCCTGCATACAATAAATGCGGCAGCTGTGATACCTACTGCACAGACAGTTGCTGCTGCGGCAGTAATGATGATTTTTTCTGTACTCATAGATACACTTCCTTTGAAAAATAGTTTACAACATATAATTATATCACATCAAAGCATAAAATGCAATAGTCTGAGCGGAGTTTTTTATTCGTCGTAGGTACGCACTCTCAATACAGCTCCCAGCTTCTCAGCTATTTCACGGGAGGCTTCTATCTGCTCAGGCGGTATAACGTCTACTACTGACATTATGACCTTTGCTTTGCCGGTCTTTACGCAGTCAGCTGTGAATTTCTGCATAGCCTCGAATGCCTCTGGGAATTTCGGGCGTGTTACAGCCATATACTCGTCTTTGGTACCTGCATTGAGGCTTACGGAGACAACATCCAGTGCAGAGCAGAGTTCTTCTGCGATGCTTCTGCCGTGGATAAGGTCACCGAGACCATTTGTATTTATCCTCAGCACAGGACATCCCTTTATACTGCGGAGGAATCCTGCTGTTTCAAGCAGGGTCTCAAGTCTCTCTGTAGGCTCTCCGTAGCCGCAGAATACTATCTCGTCGTAAGAGGCGATATCACGCTTTGAAAGGTCAGCCTTTATCTCATCCATAGAGGGCTCATGCTCCAGCCATAGTGGGTCTGAGCCGTAAGCTCCGTCAGCGTTGTTCCTTATGCAGAATGTACAAGCGCAGGGGCATTTATTTGTGAGATTAAGATAAAGATTATTTCCCACCTCGTAGGATATAGTCATAGCTTTATTCATACTATTCATCTTCTCCTTCTTGACTTGGGCAGAGTTTTTGGGCCAGTTCATTAGCCGTTTCAACAGTGTAGTTTCCAGATATGGTCAGGCTTCCGTCTGGTAAATATGTATTCGCTATAGGAGAGCACAGCTTCTCACCGTTGCACCAGATAGATATTGTTATAGGTTCCTCTTGTGCGTTTTTGGTGGCTTCTGCCATGACTTCAGAACCCTTTTCGTCCAGTTTTATACGAACCACAAATTTTTTTTCGCTGCCATCCTGAGTTATACAGGGCTCTGCCTCTGCTATATGGTCTCCGGTGAGGAGGAGTTCTCCGTCAGGGGAATTGCCCAGGCGGAATTCCACAGGACTTTCCTCTTTCATATCTTCGGCTGCCGCAGTGGTGTCAGATGCTATTTTTTCAGATGAAGGATTTCCGGAGCTGCTGGTGTCACTGCATCCGCTCAGCACAACGGCTGAAAAAATAAGCGCAGCAATAATCTTTTTCATATTTATTCTCCTTGTTATCAGTTATGCTTGTCAAAATAGATACGAGGAACACGCTTTGAAATGCCGCATACCACTTCGTAACCGATAGTTCCGTAAACAGCTGCAAGGTCATCAGCGGTTATCATCTCGCCGCCGTCACGGCCGATAAGAGTAACGATATCGCCTGACTTAGCCTCGGGAACATCAGAAACGTCTATCATGAGCTGATCCATGCAGACTCTGCCCACTATACGGCATCTCTTTCCGTGAACGAGGATCTCTCCCTTTGAGCTGAGCAGACGGGAATAGCCGTCGGCATAGCCTATAGTAACTGTAGCGATCCGCATCTCCTCAGGGGAGGTGAAAGTTCTTCCGTAGCTTATGCAGGTGCCTGCGGGAACGGTCTTGACCTGTGAAATAACGGCTTTAAGCTCCATTATGGGCTCAAGTCCCTCAGGGATATCGAGGCTGATATCAGGGTGCAGACCGTATATTATGATCCCTGCACGGGAAAGGGTACTTCTCGAACTGTTTCTGTAGCAGGTAGCAGCGCTGTTCATAAAGTGCATATGCGGAAGCTTTATTCCCATAGCAACAAGAGCGTCATAGGTATCGGTTATGAATTTTTCCTGCTTGTCGGTATAGGCGATATTATCGGGATCATCGCTGTCTGCAACAGCAAAGTGGGTGTAGATGCCCTCTACTGAGAGACCTTCTGTCTTCATCATATCTGCGATCTCAGCTGCGCAGTCCTCCGGACGGTCGTAGCGGAGACCTATCCTGCCCATACCGGTGTCGATCTTTACATGACAGCGGACTTTGTCCGGGCTGTTATGGCACAAAGCCTGAGCATACTCCTTTGATACAACGCCCTGAATGATATTGTTCTCAGATATCTCGTGGGCATACTCCGGGGGAGTATAGCCGAGGATGAGTATTTCAGCTGACGGGCAGTACTCTCTCACTGCAATAGCCTCATCAAGGTTCGATACGGCGAAATATCTTATCCCGCACTCCTCAGCAAGACAGCAGACTACTCTTTCGTAGCCGTGTCCGTAGGCATCAGCCTTGACTACAGCCATGATCTCGGTCCCGGCAGAATTGAGTCCCTTGATTATCTCTATATTTTTCTTCAGTTTTTCAAGAGATACTTCTGCCCATGCTCTTTTAAGATAAGGTTTCATAGATATGTTGTCCTTTCCGTATGTTTGACAGGAAATTGCCTGCCTTTATAAAAACTAATTTACTATTTAATTACAAGTTAAAAAACACCTTGAAATATGTGCGGCAATGTGTTATAATCTAATTGTATGCGTGCAGTTTAACAAGGTGGGAGGGATAATATGCTTACATCGATGATATCAGGGCTTCCCGTAATGAGAGCTTCTGATGTAACATTCCCTGCTGAAAAGACGATATGTATAACAGGTCACAGGGAGAAGAGCATTATCCCGTACCGGGAGCTTCCGGTGTACAGGGAGCTGACCATTGCTGCCGTAAAGCTCATGCTCTGCCGGTACATAGATATGGCGGCTGAGCGTGGATATGAATGGTTCATAAGCGGTCTTGCCACAGGTACAGATCTCTGGGCAGCCGAGCATATCCTGAAGAAGAAACAGGTAAACAGCAGTATCAGGCTTGCCGGAGCGATGCCCTATCTGCGTCATGCTGAGCACTTCTCAGCAGCTCAGAAGATGCTCCTTGAAAAAGTGGAGCAGGGCTGCGACAGGCTTATCACGGTCAATCCTGATCCTCAGGCCTTCTATAATAAAGGACCCGGACGAAATCTCTACCGTGACCGGAATTACTATATGGTGGACAGTTCATCAGCGGTCATAGCCTTTATTGACGGCGGCCGGAGCTGGTCCGGAACTCATCAGACGGTGAATTACGGCAACAGGACCGGAAGGCTGATAAAGAGCTTCGGCCTTGATGATGTATACCGCATTATTGACGAGAGCGGCCCTGATATCCGGGAAATAAGCCGGAATATAGCCTTTCTTGACAATGTGTTCGACCTGCCGTTCTGACCGGAAGAGAACTGTTATCTTCTATTATAGCACAATCACAGGATTTTGCAAGTCTTTTGTTGAGATACTTTCAAAAGGTTTTTCAACAGACTGTTGAATCTGCTGTTTAAACATTCATTGTTAACAGGCAGTGTTGAAAATGTGGAAAAGTCTGTTGATAAGCGGTGCTGAGCGGATAAGTTTTAACTTGTCCTTTGGGAAAATGTTTTTCATTCATTTTCTGACGAATTTTTTCGGATAAACTGTTATACGAAAAGTTGATGATAAAAAAATGATACATAGTATGTAAAAAATAAAAAAGGAGACGATCATTATGGCAAAAAAGAAAAGCGGAAGCATTGCGGTACCATTCCTGGCGACGATATTTATCGGACTGCTTATTCTGGGCGGCGCTGTATTCTTTATCTATCAGCGCTACTTCAAGAAGGATGACACTCCTCCGGCACCCAAAGCCCGTGATGTTAAAGTCGTATCCTACGAGGACAACCATTCAGTGCTGCTGATACTTGAAGAGCCTGAACAGAAGTGCTCGGAGACATTTGTGCTCATGCGTTCTATCCCCAAGGACAGAAGGATCCTTTTTCTCGGTCTTCCCAGCAATACCATTGCAGTAGTGGATGACCAGCAGCAGAGCCTCAAGGGAGCTTATGAAAGAGGCGGCGGAGCCTCTGCGGCTTCATTCATATCCTCAATAATGGATATAGATATTGACAAATACATGGTATTCGATTCTGATTCATTCAAGATCACCTGTGATAAGCTTGGATGTGCTTCATATCCTGTAGATGTTGAGATAGCAGGACTTAAGAGCGATGGCACTCTCCAGAGCCTTACAAGTGAGCAGATGGAGACCTTTATCACCTATTCGCTGTTCTCCGGCGGAGAGGCAGAGCGTGCATTCCGTGCCGCACATATGCTGTCCTACATGGTAAACGGCTCCGACGGAATGTATATCTCTGACAGTGCCGATTCCATTTTCAATGAGGTCATAAATATGGTAGATTCCAATATCACCTCAGTTGACTACAAGAATTATAAGGAAGCTATAAAGCTTCTGTTCTCACAGAAAAAACAGTACGGCGACAATATCGCAGTTGCTATACAGCTTGACGGAACTACTGCCGATAGTGATTTTATGCCCAGCACAAATCTTATAGAACAGGTTGTTGAGCAGTATTTCAATCAGGAGGATTGAGCGGGTGAATAATATATTCGATTCTCATTCCCACTATGCCGACCATGCCTTTGACGAGGACAGATATGAGCTCCTTGATATTCTCCCTGAGAAGGGAGTAAGATATGCCATGCTGGCCTCCTCGGATCTTCGTGATACAGAGGAAAATGCCATCCTTGCGGAAAAGTACAGCTATCTCTATGCTGCTGCTGGGATACATCCGGAATATGCCGGAGATATGCCTGAAAACTGGCTGGATGTCATCAGGGAAAAGGCTGTGAACTGCCGCAGGGTAAAGGCTATAGGGGAGTGCGGTCTCGACCGACACTATGAGGATTATTCCCCTGAGGCTCAGGAAAAGGTGTTCACAGCCCAGCTTGAGCTTGCCCGTGAGCTGGATATGCCGGTCATAGTACATACCAGGGATGCATGGGAGGATACCATGCGCCTGCTTAAAAAGTACCGCCCCCGTGGAGTGGTGCACTGCTTCAGCGGTTCAGCAGAGATAGCTGCCGAGGTGCTGAAACTGGGTATGTATATAGGATTTACCGGAGTCATCACCTTCAGCAATGCGAAGAAGGCAGTGCGGGCACTGGAGACAGTCCCTGCTGACAGACTGCTGCTGGAGACTGACTGCCCGTATATGGCGCCGGTACCTCTCAGAGGAAAGCGCTGCGACAGCTCTATGATACGCTATACAGCGGAAAAGGCTGCGGAGATAAAAAATATTCCGGTACAGGAGCTTCTGGATATTACCTGCCGGAATGCATTGGAACTTTATGGTATTGAAGAAGAGGTCTGATAGATATGTACTATTGCTGCGGAATTACTGAAAAGGGTATAATGCCCCATAATGAGGACGCTATGCTCATAGGTGAGTCCGTTGCTGACGAGGGAGCATCTCAGCTTTACCTGAACACACCTTTCATAGCGGCGGTCTCCGACGGAGTATCGAATGAAAATGCCGGGGAAGTGGCTTCAAAGATGTGTCTGGAGCTGGTCCGTGATATACACTATACCGGCATAATCCGGCTGGATATCCGTCTCCATGAGATACACCGGCAGCTTGCCGATTACAGCCTTTCACATCCTGAGCATCATAATATGCAGGCTACTCTCTGCGGCATAGCTGTAGACGAGGCAGGAGTGATACAGGCTTTCAATGTAGGCGATTCCAGACTGTACCGCTTCCGCCGGGGAAGGATAACTCAGCTCACCCGGGACCAGTCCCTTGTACAGCTTCTCTATGAAGAGGGGAGCATAACCATGGCTCAGCGCCGGACTCATGTCCACCGCAATATCATCTTCCCGGCATTCGGAAATGTTAAATCCGTGCCTAAGATAGATATGATGCCTGTGGATGGGGGAATGGAGTTCGGAGATATACTTCTGCTTTGTACAGACGGCTTATCCGATTACCTCTCGTCCCTTGACATGGAGGAGATACTGGAGCTGCCGAAGGCACTTCCGAAGCGCCTGGAGCTTATGGTGAACAAAGCTCTTGAAAACGGCTGCAAGGATAATCTTACGGTCATAGCCGTTGTAAAAACCGAGTAGCTCACAGCAAATTATGATAAAAAACAGAGCCTTGCAGTCGTATGCAGGGCTCTTTCTGTTTTTATATAATGTTTATCGGAGCATTATTCCGAGATATGTCTTTCCTCGTGGCTGTCAGACCTGGCTTCGGGCAGGTCCATATCCTGAAGCATTTCAGGTTTAAGCTCAACAGTGATCGGCTCTTCTTCGGCAGCAGAGGCGATCTTCAGTTCGTCCTCACATTCGGCAAGGATCTCTCCGTCATAGATACCTGCACAGGAAACATCGTCACCGCTTCCCATTCTTGAAAGCTCAGGCAGGAATTCTGTCAGCTGATTGAAGCCTTCATCGAGACCATTCCTTACAAATGCCAGAGCCAGTCCCTTATAGAAATCCCATAGCTGAGTGTGATCCCAGTAGGATTTTTCTATGCCGTCGGTACCGAGAAAAATAGCCGCAGGTATGTCATCACCAGCAAAGTAAGCACATCTGCCCAGATTTGCAGCCTCCTCCTGACAGAGGGAAGTGGTGATATTGTCATGACATCTGTGATCCGGGGGAACAGGTTCTTCTGCACGTCCTTCTTTGGTTATTGAGACGCAGGTGCCGTCGCCGATCTGCATACAGAAAGCGTAAGTTTCGGTTATCACGGCGAAAGCCAGGGTAGTGCCATAGGCATCGGCATAATCTCCGCCAAGGTAGGTCTCACGGTAGTAGCTGAATTTCTCCGGGATGCGGTCCAGCTCCTCTTCAGTAAATGGGCGCTGAGTATAGTCCTCAAGGATCAGTTCATTCCAGCGGGCTACAACGTCCTTCCACAGCTGGTCAAAGAGTGAGTGGCGCTTTTTCTCATCATCGAGAACTTCCTCTGCACCTTCCATGCCTTCCACGAATACTTCTGTACACTCATATGCTGCACGGACAGCAAATTCCGAGCCCTTTTCCGTTCTCAGATACTGGAGGCTTCCGTGACCGTCAGCTGTAGCAGCAAACACAAAGTTTTCCTTATTTGATTCAAAAGAGTAGTCCTGACATATCAGATTCCTTGCTTGGTGGGAAGCTCCGATACATGTGCAGGAAAACGATGAATATTTTTCCATAGCTTACGTCCTGAGAATGGATTCTGCCTCCGGTATTGAACTGTCTGACCGAGAATGATTCTTCACAGCATGGCCGGCGGAGTATAATATACACCTACTATTTTACTCCATAATCGCATTTTTGTCAAGCAGGAGCATATATCTGATAAGAATTATGGGTAATTTCAAGAAAACAGTGGAAATTCTTTACGGAATGTGTTATAATAAAATACATCACAAGATCAGGAAAAGAGGTCTGAACAATGAACCTTATAGATTGTCATACACATACAGAGTTTTCAGTGGACTCTGAGGCCGACATCAACGGGATGATAGAGCGGGCCATTGAGCTCGGGCTCTCAGCCTATGCTATCACAGATCACTGTGAGTGCAACCGCTGGTATTCGCAGGAGCACTATCCAGGTGTGACTATCTACCCGTATTTCGATTTTGGCCGTGATTACGAGAACTCAGTTTCCGCAGTTACCAAGCTGAAGGAAAAGTATGAGGGAAAGCTGAATCTGATCTGCGGTACTGAGCTGGGACAGGCTCTTCAGGATATTGAGATCGCAGAAAAGGTAGCAGCCGATCCACGTCTTGACTTTATTCTCGGTTCGATACATCAGCTTCCGGATACCGAGGATTTCTGCTTCATAGACTATGATAAATATACCGAGGACGGTATCTGCGAGCTTTGCCGGCAGTATTTCGAGGAGATATACAAGCTTTGTAAATGGGGAAAATTCGATATTCTCTCCCACCTGACATATTTCCTCAGATACATAAAGGGCGGCTATGGAATGGATGTGGATACGAGCAGATATGATGAGATGATCGCAGAATCCTTCCGTATACTTATAGATAACGGCAAGGGCATTGAGATCAACACCTCCGGTCTGAGACAGAATTACGGTGATACCTTCCCTTCGCTGAAATATGTAAAGCTTTTCCGTGACCTTGGCGGCGAGCTCCTCTCAATAGGCTCTGATGCCCACACTATAGAGGACCTCGGAAAAGGCATTGCCGACGGAGCGGCCATGGCGAAGGCCGCCGGTTTCGACCGGCTTGTGTATTTTAAGAAGAGACGACCTTATTTTGTAAATATAGATTAAAGCTTACAGAAAGGAACTGATATTATGAAAAACAAGATCATTAGCATTTTACAGCAGAATGCCCGTATATCAAACACCGCACTTGGTGAGATGCTGGGAATAACTCCCGAAGCTGCTGAGGCTGAGATAAAGAAGCTTGAGGATGAGGGAGTCATCCGGGGCTACAGCGTTATCCTTGACGAGGATAAGTACGATAAGTCCACAGTTTATGCTACTATAGAGCTGAAAGTCACCCCCCAGAGAGACTGCGGATTTGATGATATAGCAAAGACTATTATGATGTATGACGAGGTCGAGAGTGTAAGCCTTATGTCATCAGGTGCATATGACCTTGCAGTTGAAGTAAAGGGCTCAAACCTCAAGGATGTAGCATTCTTTGTATCTGAGCGTCTGGCTACGATAGATGGTATACTCTCCACATCAACACACTTCATCCTGAAAAAATACAAGGAAAAAGGCATTTTCATCGACGGTGAAGAGCCGGACGAAAGGGGCCTGGGTTGATCGTGATAGATTATGATAAGATACTTTCCAATAAGATAAAGAATATCAAGCCGTCAGGCATCAGAAAATTCTTTGATATAGCAGGAACTATGGAGGGGGTCATATCTCTCGGAGTCGGCGAGCCTGATTTCAATACTCCCTGGGTAATAAGAAAGGCCGCTATAAACGTCCTGGAGAGAAAGCATATCGTATACGGCCCCAACAAGGGACTTGCTCCCCTGAGAAAGGCTATAACCGATAAGATCAAAAGCAAGCACGGCATTGAGTATGATCCGGATAAAGAGGTCATAGTTACTGTCGGAGGCTCAGAGGCTATAGACCTTGCCCTCAGAGGAATTATTGATCCCGGTGATGAAGTCCTTGTTGTAGAGCCTTGCTTTGTCTGCTATGCACCGCTCATCGAGCTTGCAGGCGGAGTTGCAGTCCCCGTCCCCACAAGGCTTGAGAACAATTTCAAGCTTACAGTGGAGGACCTGAAAGACAAGATAACTCCAAGAACAAAAATGCTGATACTGCCTTTCCCGAATAATCCCACAGGCGCAGTCATGACCCGTGAGGACCTTGAGCCGATTGCAGAGCTTCTCCGCAGTACAGATATAATGGTGCTTTCCGATGAGATATACTCTGAACTTACATACGGCAGAAAGCATTTCTCCATCATAGAGCTGGAGGATATGCGTGAGCGTACCATATATGTAAACGGCTTCTCCAAGGCCTATGCTATGACAGGCTGGAGACTGGGCTATGTTTCCGCTCCTGAGCCTATAATCACCCAGATATCCAAGATACATCAGTACGGAATAATGTGCAGTCCGTATATCAGCCAGAATGCAGCTATAGAAGCGCTTACATCCTGCGATAAAGAGGTCACTAAAATGGTGGATGAGTACAATATCCGCCGCAAATACCTTGTAAGCGAGTTCAACCGGCTGGGGCTTACCTGCTTTGACCCGGAGGGAGCATTCTATGTATTCCCGTGCATAAAGAGCACAGGACTTACAAGTGATGAATTCTGCGAGAGACTGTTATATGAGGAAAAAGTTGCAGCTGTTCCCGGAAGTGCTTTCGGAGCCAGCGGTGAGGGCTATATGCGTATATCCTACGCGTATTCCCTTAAGCACCTTATGGAGGCAATGAGCCGCATAGAGAAATTCCTGAAGAAATTAGAGGCTGAGAAAAAATGAGGATAAAGACTGCCGCAAAGATAAATCTTGCTCTCGATGTTACCGGAAGGCTGCCGGACGGATATCACCTTATTGAAAGTGTATTTCAGTCTGTCGGGATCTATGACGATGTGACAGTTGAACTTACAGACAGCGGGATCTCTGTATCCTGTGATGTGCCGGAGGACTTTGCAAAGGCTGACCCTATCCCCTGCGATGAGAGGAATATCGCATATAAAGCCGCAAAGCTCTTCTTTGAGGAGACCGGATATACCGGAGGCTGCTCCATACATATCATAAAGGGCATACCTTCTCAGGCAGGTATGGGCGGAGGCAGCACTGATGCTGCGGCTGTGCTGTACTGCCTTAATGTCCTTACAGGAGCGGGACTTCCTCTTGATAAGCTCTGCATAACAGGCAAGAAGCTTGGTGCGGATGTGCCATTCTGCCTTACCGGAGGTACTGCCTATGTGGGAGGTATCGGTGAGGCTATAACTCCTCTTCCTGATTTCAGCGGACGTATCCTCGTTATCGCAAAGGGCACAGAGGGAGTTTCTACCGGGGAGGCATATTCCCGTATCGATGCACTGGAAGCGCCTGTCCATCCTCAGACGGATAAGCTTGTGGATTCGCTGAAAAATGCTCCGGATGAGGCATATAAGTATTTCGGAAATCTCTTTGAGCAGGCTGTTCAGCTTGAGGAGGTAGATAAACTTAAATCTGCAATGCTCAACAAGGACGCTCTCAAGGCAAATATGACCGGAAGCGGCAGTGCCGTATTCGGACTTTTCGGATCATATGAAGCTGCTGAGATATGTGCGGAGAAGCTGAGAAAATGGGGATATTTCGCAAAGGTCTGTGAGACTGCAGACCGGGCTTTTATCGAATCATAAAGCAGCGGAGCATAACCGAATACTGATTTTCCACGGCCGTTTGAACTATCGTTTGAACGGCCTTTTTATTATGTACAGCATGGGAAACGAGCTTGTATCGCAGTATCTGGTGAGGGGGATACTGTTCAAATTGTATGGTTTTAAGGACGATATGTCATTGACTTCAAAGGCTTGAAATGATATATTTAAAGCATAGAGCAAAGCTTTTGACACTGTCCGTAAAAAGGCAGATGAGCAGGTCATCAGCATAAACAGGCCATATATGGCCGGAATACCGCATAATAAAATGAAGAGGGGAGTAAATCAGATGTCAGGATTGTTCAGGAGAATATCCTCATTGGTATCAGCAGCAGCTATATCAGCCGCAGTTATCCCGTGTGTGCCGTACAGCAATGTTGCGGTTGCAGCGGATTCTCTAAGTACTCGTGATGTATGGTGTGCAAATGAAGACGTTAACCGCTGGGAGTCGGAGCATTTTCAGTTCATATGGGGCAAAAACGGTCCGGATTCAGCTAAGGTCACACAGGCATTTCTTGAGGAGAATGCAAAGAATCTTGAAGCCTGCTGGGACGTATACATGAATGAGCTGCATATGGAACCGCCTACGCAGTCTGTAAATCTAAGGCTTCGTGACGGAAACAAGTATAAGGTGAATTTCTACATCTCAGGTACGGGACTTTCTCCGTTTTCGGATGACTGGGCGTACATGGGTTACGACAATCAGGGATATGCTTTTATGTTCTGCTGCGTGGGTGCAATGCAGAATTCGCCAAACCCTTCATGGGTGCTTCCCCATGAGTTCGGACACGTTGTTACAGCTCATCAGCTTGGCTGGAATTCAAACAAATATGTTCAGTCATGGTGGGAGGCTATAGCGAACTGGTACCGTGAGCAGTTCCTCTATTCTGACTACTATAAGCAATGGGCAGGTATTACAGGAGTAACAGATTATTTTGAGACATATATGAAGAATCTCTGTTTTACTCCTATACTTGGCCGTGATAATTACGCTTCATGGGCATTCCTTCAGTATGTTACGGAAAATCCCGACGGCCTTCCCGGTTACGGAAGCAGCTTTGTAAAGGAGCTTATGCAGCAGGGTAAGGTGGACGAGTATCCCTATCTTGAAATAGAGAGGATATCAGGAGCTGATATCAAGGAGACTCTCGGTCACTATGCAAAGAGACTGGCTACCCTTGATCTTGCCCATAAGAGCGACTACCAGGCCCGTCAGGAGCAGCTTTTCAACAGCGGCGAATGGAACTGGGGAGATATATATACTCTGCTTGAAAAGAGCACAGCTTCAGAGAACTATTATACAGTACCTACAGAGCGGGCTCCTCAGCAGTTCGGAGTGAATATAATCCCGCTGGAAGTTACCGGAGATACAGTCACAGTAACACTTGACGGCCTTACCAATGTAAAGGGAGCAGACTGGAGAGCCTGTATCGCAGTTGAACAGCGTGACGGCAAAACAAGATATTCAGAGCTTTTCAAGGACGGAGAGACTGCGTCCATGGCTTTCAGCAGTGACTCTGATTCAGCTGCATATCTTACAGTTACTGCAACTCCGGACGAGGACACATGGCAGAAGGTGGGAGTGCAGTATATGCTCAGTCAGGGAGAGTTCGACGAGACCAATGCACCTTTCCTGGGCAAGACACGCTATCCCTACGGTGTGACCATAGAGGGAGCCGGAATCAAGCAGAGGCGCTCCGATACAGCTGTATCCGGAGGCAGAAGACATTCCAACGGCGGCGGATTTGTAGCAAATACCGCCAGGGTCGATGCGTCCGTATATGTGGGAGAGAATGCGAGAGTTCTCGGATATGCCACAGTTACCGGAAATGCAAGGATAGACGGCCATGCTACAGTTACGGGCAGTGCCAAGGTATCAGGGAATGCCGTGGTCACAGGTCATGCTGTTGTAGCAGAGAGGGCTCAGGTAAGAGATAATGCGATCGTGGCTGACTATGCCGGAGTTATGGGAGATTCTGTCGTTTCTGACAATGCAAGGGTCATCGAGAGCGGACTTGTGTTCAATACATATAACGTAAGCGGAAATGCCACTGTGAAGGGTGTGGCTTACGGACTTTCAAATGGTGCCGCAGCAGGTCAGGCTATGCCGGACGGAGATTATTATGATGATACCGGCAGGACATTGCAGAAGGGTGCTATATTTGGCTGGGAGAGCTATGATAAGTATGCTCAGAACCGTCCTTATAAAGACGGACAGTATGCCGGACTGGAATTTGATACCGACAGTACGGATATTGCTGCTGATACCTTCACATCGACCTATGGAATGACTTTCGGCAGTCCTTCATGGAGTGAAAAGAAAACCAGCGGAAACGGTGTGCTGACATTTAACGGCAGTAATTATCTGGTGGGAGACAGCTCCTACGCAGCCCTTCACGACGCAGATTACCAGACAGCAGTTCTGCTCAGGGACAACAATGAGAATACTATTTTCAGATTTGGCGACGATAAGAAGTATATGTCCCTTACAGCAGAGAACGGGAAAATAACATTTGCTATGGACAACGGCAGCGGAGTTCAGTCTGTCACAGCGAATGATGCATACAAGGCCGGAAGCTGGGTAACAGTAAGTGTGATACTTTCAGATGATACAGCAAAGCTTGTGGTCAACGACGGAAGCGGAGCAAAGAGTGCTTCCGGAACAGTTACCGCAGACCCTGTGGATATGATAAGCGACAGCGCCCGGTATCTGATAGCTGACGGAATGAACGGCTCTATGGATTATTTCAGGGTGAATTTCAAGGAAGTTGCTGAGCCGGAGTATTATTATACTGAGAGCGAGACTATCCAGCAGAGAGTAACAGGAGACGTCAATGCTGACGGTCTGCTGAATACTGCTGATCTGGTACTTCTTCAGAAATGGCTGCTCTCCGTTCCGGAAACTCATCTTGCTGACTGGGAAGCCGGCGATATATGTCAGGACGGAAAGCTTGATGCATTTGATCTTACAGCAATGAGAGAGCTCCTTATAGATCAGGGACTGTGATATAAGCGGTATAACAGAAGTGGGTCTTTAAAGAGATTGTCCCCGGAAAGAAGCAATATCTTTCCGGGGGCATTTTGTATAATTATTTTTTTCCGAAAGAGGAGTAAATAAGTTCAGTTATATCGTCACCGTAATTGATGAACATCCTGAGCTGTCCCAGCAGCTCGTTAGCTCTTGAGAGACAGCCGGCAGGAGTCCTTCCTTTGAAATATCCGGCTTCACTGACATAGTCGATAAGATATCTGACCGCCAGCTCACCCACTGCATAGAGAATACCGTAGTACAGGGAATCCAGCTCGTCAGAAGTCAGGATACCTTCCAGACCGGCAGCAAATCCTCTTGTAGCGTCACGGATAGCTGAATCACTGATTGCGCTTCCCTGACAGACTGAGCGGATAAGATCACCGTAATCCACAGCGGGGTATCCGGGAGCGGCAGTATCAAGGTCGATAACCGTCAGCTTGTTTCCGATTATAACATTATCAGTTTTTGTATCATTGTGAACGTTTCTTTTGGGAAAATCCGCAGTGAAAACCTGAGAAAGGGTATCGCTGAGGCCGCCAAGCTTTGACATAACAGTGCTGTCAATCTTTTTGATACCGGAATTTCCTACCAGTGATGTCAGGGCAGAGAAGTAATGTCCGAATCTGTGCAGAGGCTCTCCGGCGGGCTTAAGCTTAACGCTTTTTTCGCTGAGGACACGGATGAAGGTGCCGAAAGCAAGTCCGCAGGAATAATTTACGTTGGTGAGAGGGGAGATATCAGATTCTGCATATGGATACATCCGCCATATTGTACCGTCAACATCAGCAAAGTTTTTCCCCTCGCATTCAAGAAAATCCGGTACAGTCACACGCTGCTCACCTGAGCTTTCAAAGGCAGCACTGATCTTAGCGATATTGTTCATAATTTTTTCCGGAGAAGGGAAAACGCTTCTGTCCACTGACTGAAGGATATATCTTTCACCGCCGCAGCTGCACAGAAAAGTGCTGTTGATGTGGCCGGACCTTA
>ODAI013591839.1_pt1 | contig 15520 bp, 10 predicted proteins | sample 1539321 | NCBI WGS metagenome assembly ODAI01 (sample SAMN02144231, study PRJEB22623) | gut metagenome | biome: sheep rumen | host: Ovis aries | place: New Zealand
GGATTGCAAAAGTAGTCAATTCAAATCGTCACCGTCAATTTTCTGCTCTAAAACTCTATATTTAAATAACTTACAAACATCTCCGCTATTTTTTAGTGGACACTAGTGGTTCTCCATAGTCAAACAATGTTTTTAATTGTTCGCAAAAATACTCATATTTACTTATTCTAAATCATCTTGCTTCAAAAATTACACATCTTTAATATTAAGGATAAGGTATAGGAGGAAATAAGTTATATAGCTATCGCCTTCTAGTTGTGTTACCTTATGATGTAGTAAAAGGGGGCAGCCTCGCATTGCACATGCAATGCGAGGCTGCCCCCTTTTTGCTTGACATTTTGATACAACTATTGTCCATCTTTTTTCATGGAGTTGTCATACCTATTATCAGAGGATATTCCTGATTATTAATTACTTTGTTCATAAGGCACCATTAACATTAATAAAGACTCGTTATTAATCCAATTTGTTATCGTCGTTATCTGTCAGTTTTGAAAAATCACTGTTTATAAAATCATTCAACATTTGTTCAAACTCAATTATATTCTTCATTGTCTTCCTCTACAATTTGTGTGTTTGTATGGATTGATTCATAAAGATAACGACAGAATGCAACGTATTTAGGCAAAGCAGGCTTTCTCTCATGCTCCAACTTATCTGCTATATTCTGGCACAAGGAAAGAAATTCGTCACTAATGCCATGAAGTTCCTGAGAAGGGTATGTCCTCTTGAACCATTGAATAATGGGCAATATAGCTCGAATCATTTCAAATAGTAGCGTCTCGCTATCAGAATCTTCAACATCAAAGACAGAAGCATATATTGTTTCTTTCATTGCGTTTTCAATGAAGTCGTTTAGCATAGGTCTAATCTGAGAACGATGATATTGATAGAAGAATATAAGCATTTTAGAAACAAATGCTTTTTCTAAGATATCGCTCAATATAAACCGATGAAATAATATGACAAGCGAATACTTCAGAGGCTGTACTTCGTTATTATCAACAGCAATTCGTTCTAATACAGATGCCAAATCCAAATCTCCGTCACTATCCAAATTCTCGGGGATAAAACAATGTGCATTCATATATTGCCACAACTTATACCCTGCTTCAGATTTATCTTCGGCATAACGATAACTTTGATATAGATCGTCAAAGCTTGTTATATTCTCGGTTTTCTCTATAACACTTTTAACGAGATTTTTTACATCAGAAACATTCATATTTAATCCTCCTTAATAAAGTCATTAAAAAAATTCATTGCAGGTATATAATGGCGGATAACCTCTCCGTCTTGGTTAGTTACCTTCTGCAACCAAACGTCACGCCACTTCATTGCTTCGAAAGGTAACTTCTGTAAAGCACAGTAAAAAGCTAAATCAAAGCATTGACTTTCTGACAGCTGTTCTTCTTGTTGCACTTGGTCAAATAGTTGAGAAGCTTGTTCTGTTTTTCCAGACATCTGTGCATACGAACAGGGAGTAAATGCCTCCATGTATTGATTAGTCATGCCATCATCAATAGAGGCATTTTGTTTTATAGCTTCAGCTCTATTAAAATCATGCAGTGCCAAATGGATAATATAGTCCATTTGATTCGCCATTTCAAGAGTGTCGTCGTCCAATGAAGGCTTCCACTTTTGAGAGAATACTTCCATTTCGGTGGCGGCTGTTTTATAGTCCGCTTGTGCGAGAAGACTATTGATGTAGTGCAAGTAAACAAAAGCATAAGAACTCTCATCGTTATCGAAGTAAGGAAGAGCGTTCTTGATTAGAAGCGTAACAAGTCGCTCAGAATTGATATGCTCTAAACCTGACACATGATTTTTTATTTTCCACAAATGTATTCCCCATTGACTTATTGATTCCTCATCTATGTCATCGTCCGACTTGTTCTTTATCTCCATAAAGTTATCAATGAGTCTCTCTTGGATGTCGTCGTTCTTTTCTTCTGACAGTCCGTATATATATATGGCGAGGGATGTGATTGCCAAGTTCAGTTCTGCATCTTCGTCCTCCTGACGTCCAATTACGACAAGGAGGTTATAAAGTGTAAAGGCTGTTTCAAGTGTAAACATCCTGTTGTCAGCTAGAAGATTCTCAATTTTATACCAGTAGCAAATCTCCGCAGATTGATAGTCACCGGTGGAAGAGCAAAACATGCCCATATCATGGCAAATTTTGGATGCAAGATGGTATTTCTCTGCTATCTGGGCAAAAATGCGTGAGGTATTGTACATCTGGAAAATATCACCCGGTTTACCTTTCTTTCCTTGTGTGTAACTATATATAAGTTCATCAGCGTAGGCTAAGTAGCGTAATGTTTGTGCATATGCCCCGACATTCATGTTTGCTTCGATTGCTTGCTTTGTGAGTTGAAGCATGTGTCTTGCCTCATCCATTCGTCCGGCATCAAATGCCTTCATGCCTTGAGAAAACATTTCGAGAATATCATTCGATTCGCCAGAGAGTAGTATACTCATGTCTGCTATTGCCTCCCGACTGTTTTCTCCGGTTTCGTCCACTCCCCGTTTGTCAGTTTGGCTAAGTTGTTCAAGAGTCGCGTGGTATTCCTGTAGATCTTTGTCGTCTTCATCTACTAATGGTTGTCTGATGTCAATAGCCTTCTTTATAAGCTCTATAACATTCTCTTTGTCGCCCCCTTCGCTATAAATTGTTAAGGCTAAGTTGTAGTGCGCATAAGCAAGTAACAGGCTATCGGGCACCCCTGCTTCGTGACTCATATCTATCATTCGCTGAAGAGCTTCCTTTGATGCACTTACCTCGTTGCGTGCGAAACATGTTTGTGAGTAGAAACACAATGTCTGCATCGCTTTTTCGTATAGAGTATTCTTCTCAGCCATATCAAAGGCTGTTGCATAGTGCTGTCTCGAAAGCTCGTACTCGCCATTTTCATGACAGATTTTACCTAAGTCATTGTAGAAGTCGATAAGTTCGGATGCTTCGAGCCCTTGCATACCAATTACGTGTGTCGCGATTTCTTTTGCCTTATCAAATTGGCGTGCCTTATATGTGCCAGCTATGAGCTTTCGCAGAAGAATCATATAATCAGACATACGCTCAGAATCATTGCACATATATGGCTCAATGTACTGACAGTATGTCCAGGCTTTATCATTTTCATCCGAATTTATATAGATATGAACCAGCATCCGGCACTCTTCCATGGTGTCCTCTGCCGTATCTCCAAGCAGTTTGCGGTATATTTTCAAAGCGTTTTCAGCATATTGGGAAGCTGTATGTATGTCTGTTTTTGAAATAAATAGGTTTTTGGCGATGTTGCTATATTGTATAGCAACATCTATGTTGTAGAACCCATTGAGATTCTCAAATATTTCAAGACTCTTTTTTGCCAACTCCATTCCATAACTAAAATTAGAGTAGATTATAGCTGATGAGTAGTTGGCATAGGCAAGTGCAACCTCTGAATGTTTCTCTGTTTTATACTTACTTATACGTGCAGCAAGTACATCTTTCAAAATATCTTGCGCATAATTTAGGTATTCCTTTTCTTCTGTGCGTTCATATAGCGTTAAAAATAATTCAGCGATATTAGATATTGAAGCATCTGCCATACTTGTTGAATTGTCAACAGCCTGAAGATACTGTCTAAATGCCTGATTAATATCACCTTGTTCTCTTGATGCTACCGCCAAACCATGATTTACAGTGTATTTAATCTTTTCAAATCCTTCTTCATGCTCATTTTCTAACATCTTCTTTTGAGCAAGCAGTAATCGATTTCCTGCTTGAGGCAATCTCATGTGAACCATGACAAAATTTGACAGGTCTATCAAATTGTAAATCTGTACACTTTCGGTCATGTAAAAATTCATACCAATCCATGACGCATCTGCATGTTCAGATACCATCTCATTAAAAATAATATTCAAGATGTCATACCTATAAGGATTGATGCCGATGAGAGCATTCCAGTATTTTCCGAGTTCATTCAATTTCCCGTGGAGAGCATACATTGTGTATGTTTGCATTTGGGCAAGATGACAATATAGATTGTCATAATCGCCCAACTCAAAATATTGATAAAGAAGTTCAAACCGCGTATTGTCATCGGCTTCTTCTTTTTCAATAACAGAAAGGCAATATTCCACAATCTTTTCTCTGGCAGATTGTTCAATAACATCGGTCAAGAAACAATTGGCTATAGCCGTTTGAAAATAACCGTTTGAGAATACGATTCTTCCGTTTCTTGTTGTCAAGTTTAGTTCGTTAATTCCCAGTAAAATGGAGAGGTCAAGTCGTGACATTCCGCTCATTGACATAAGTTCGGTTTCTGTTATGCCCTGATAGGAAACAGAAATAAGTTCCAAAGCGGTCTTATAAGCCGTCCCTGCTAACAATTTGTCTTGTTTCTTTACGATGTACTCAAAATACTTCTCCACGCTCTCAAACGATGAAAGTAGCGACATCTCTGTGGTGAGCTTGTGAAAATCACCAAATTTGCGAAGCTCATCAAGAAAAGAGACAAACACTAGAGTGTTGTCAAGCAGAGAATTTGTACGTCCAATTATTTGCAATTGCTCTGTGGAGAGTGATTTATTAAAGTCTCCTTTTAGGTATTTCTTGGACAATGCAACCCTCTCGTCTAAGTTAAGTTTCCCAATCTGTATCTTCGTATATCTAAACCTCTCCAGGCTGTGAATGATTTCGGAATCATTCGGAGTGGAGAAAATTACAAAAACATTCTCATGCCAAATAGGCCACCAAGCTAAATCCTCTCTAGCATTATCCGAGGGTATAATTTGGTTCACGCCATCTATGATAATAAAAAGTTTATTTTCAAATTGTAAGGTTGAAGCTGCTCTTTGTAATTCAGAAATATGCGACAACTCGTTTTTGTAGTCGAAACCAAATTTTGATTCTAGACCACGACACAGCCAGTCTGTCATGTCATTAAATGTTGAACCATTCGAACTGTTAGCCGAGAAAAATGCAATGACATCGTGTTTTTCCTGCAAATCCAGGGTAATCTTGGATAGTATCGTAGATTTACCCATACCACTTTCTCCGGTTACGACAAGCCCCTTCATATCTGATTGCTCTGTAAAACGCATTATTGTAGTCTCTGCTGCGATAGAAGGTACATAGTAGCGAGTTTTTTGCTGCAACTCACTAATTTGCTGTTTCAATAGACTCTCCCATGTGTTACTGGTGTCTGCGGGGTAAAGTTCATCTAACAATTTTGCAAAATCGTTTATAATCAACTGTGCCAAATCATCTGCATGATGATAAGCATGAACAGGAAAGTCGCTCTGCTGCGCCACCATATCGCGCAGTCTTTTCTGCTGTGGCTCGATGTCTGTTTCTGGAAGTTCTTTCAGAAAAAAGGCTGCATGCAAATCTTTACTTTTACGAAAGACACCATGGCGAATCTCTAATTCTGTCATGCTTAAACCTTTTTTCAGATAATCTATTGAATCTTGATAGTTTGAAGAAATGACCTTCTCCCATTCTACATTTTCAGATGCAGGACACCATCCGTATCGCCCACCAAGAATGCCGATGAAAAATGGATGTGAGCGATCTATTTCTTCAAGACAAATCTGAACAACCTTACTTTCCTGAGCATCTTTTTCTGTTATTCCCCATCTTAGGTCTATCTCAGTTAAAACGACTTGACGTTCTTTCGCCATCTTTCGGAGAAGAGGAAAAGCTTTTGAAACTAATTCATTTCGTTCCTCTTGCATATCATTAAATGTAGATGAAATGAATATGCGTATATTACGGGAGTCTATATTGTCGGTCATTGTAGTCAATTAATTTAGATTATTGTTTTTTTGTAATATCAAATCCAAGTTTAAGAATTAGTTTTAATGTTCCAATAGAGGTATTTCGGTCGTACTCCTTCTCCTCTTCAGGAAGTTCTTCGTATGAAACAAGACATGGATGCGTCTTAAGTTCATCATTACGTTGCTTGCCATATTTCCAGCCTTGTTTAATGCGAGTCTCAGCCCATACTTCATGTACATTCTTTGCCATAGCTTCCAGTAATGGAGTCAACTCCTCTGGCAATTGGATGTCAGAGGTGTCGATTGGTTGTGGGATATAGTTCATTGTTTTCATAAGCCTTTTATTTGTTGTTTTCAGTCATTTCTATGATCCATGGAATATATCGGGAGAATTCATAGTCTAATTCCTTTACTTCATCTAATTGATCGAAAGGTCGTATGTCATGATGGATATAGAGCTCTTTATTCTTCTTAAGAAGTTTCTTGTCATCTTTATTTCCTATATTATATTTATCCTCATTCTTATGTGGCTTTCTATATCCCATAAGCAGTTTTTCAACATTCCAGCGATTGTGCTCTACTTCTGCTAACATTTCCGTTTCTTCAAGTGTTAGCTCAGCGGTGTCCTTGCTCTTATCCTCAAGCGAGAGTCCCCGTTCTGCCTGAAGTGTAGCCTGCTTGATCCTGATGGTATATGAATTATAGAGGTTTGACCATTTCAGCGACACATCAAGTCCCTTTCGTTTTGTTTCATCAAGGTTATTATAATCCCCGTTCCACAGTTTGTCTGCCTCCTCAAAAATTATTTCCTTTGGCAGAGCATTCAGGGCCATTATGCTTTGGAATTTGTTTTTTGAGTAATCAGCAGTACAATATAGATAGTTGATGAGTTTTGCACGTTTCAGAGATTTATCATCAGCACTATATGCTGCCGCTTTCATTCCAAAGGGATATATGTTTGCATAACGCAGATAGTGGTTTGTCGATTCTGTCACTTTTCCATCATTAATAGTATAATATGGCAGTTTCTTGTTGTCTGCATTACGCAGGTTGGTAACAAAGTTGTCAGAACGATCTTGGCGAATGAAAACAGGAATATCGTTGTCATAAACTTCATCAGGCATGTTCATACCCATTACAAAATTGTTGCGTTGGTTTGCCATTGCTAAGAATATTGACAGATATTGCCCGTTTGTATCCTTTGCCCATCCCTTTATTTCTTGTTGTATTTGGCGAGAGAAAATATCACCTTTAATAAATTCAAACTCTATGTCAAGAAAATCATAATCTTTACCTTTCTCATAGTCTTCTTCTTTAGACAGAAAAGCTTCTGTGTCAACATTTTTTTCCTTTGGCTCATCAGACAAGTCTTGGTATCGATATGACTGAACTTCAAAAAAATGTCTGTTACGAGTAATAAACTCATCCTTTTCTTTATCGGCATTCAAGTCTATAAAAGTGATGCGCGTCTTCAAATTCTTGTTCTTGATGAAGTTCGGGAAATGAAGAACGTGAGCAGCCTCCATTGCAAAGGCAACAGCAAAGTTGGTTGTACCCACAAATACCAGATGTACGAACCTTGGGTCATCAGGACCAATTCCGTTACCAAATACTGCAGGATATTTTATTGCACTCATATCTTTTAGGTCGTATGATAGCTTGTGGCTACGTTTTATGAATACCTGTTTTGCCCAGTTCGTATAGAAATTGTATGGTACGAATTCTATTCCCAATTCGTTTACCTTGCCAAATATCTCAGTTGTCTTAAATGCAGAATAAGTGTCAATATCGCGGAATACACATGTGATGCGTGATGGCTTTTGTTTGATGTTAGGAGAATTTAGATATTTGCAAATACTATCAACACATTCCACATTAATAGCATCATGCGCATCCAGCGAGTGATAGCCGACAATAAAAATCTCCTCTGCACCCTCTAATCGAATGCCTTTATACGATTCGAGGTTCGTTCGGTGACCATAGTTTACGATGACACGTTTCAATTGTTTTTTACTGAAAGTTTTACTCAATTTTTCATTCACCTTTTCAGCTTTCACCGATGTTAGTATGAGCACGTAAGCTTCCTTATCCTTTCCGAATATATACGAAATGAACGAGGGAACAAGGTCGTCATATCCCATGATGACATAATGCCCAGATTGCAAATAATGGATAAGACCAGTCCTATGGTTTTCTACCCTTCGTTCAATCATGTTGGTCATTACGGAGATTAACATTCCTGTGAAAAGGATGACACCAGCAATATATATCAAACAGGTGATAAACACAGTTGTTCCGCTGGCGCCAGAATGAGTACAGAAATCATGAAATGCATTACTATCAATCAGAAGATAGAGTGGGAACACCCATTTGCTAATGTGGTTTACTTCGCAAAATGCCCACCAGTCGTTACCTGCAACTGACAGCAATGCAAATGAAATAACAAATACTACTGCCAGTATGGCAATAAGTATTAAAGACTGCCTGAGAACGTCCTGTGATAGGATGCGGTCAAAGCGTAAAAGAAGAGATTTATGCCTTTTCCTCATTTTGATTTTGTGGATTAATTAACAACTTTAGTTCACTGATATATTTATTGCTATTGTTTTCATCAATCTTATCTGCATTTTCCTTCTTTGTCATCGTTTCAAGATGATTCAGAAGTCTGCTCTGCAAATCAGCTTGTTGTTTAATACTTCGTACTATGTTTTCTTGCTCATTCTTTTTTTGTGTTATTTCATCTTCTGCCTTTATTTCCATATGGTGCCAAATGGAAAAAGTAATGGCAAGTATAATCGCTAATATGAGAACTGTTGCGCAAATAATTAGTGTCATTCCCACGTTAGGGGATAATGTTTCTAAAAGTTTTTCCATAGTTACAAAGTTTAAAAGATTAAACTAATTTACTTGTTTATTCTCTTGAAGGAGCTTTCAAATCGTGTGTGAGAAGCATCATAATACTCTAATTCAAGGGACTCCTTGTCAAGTTTCAATATTCTCCACTCAGTTTTGTTTTTCTCCTTATTTGACAACGTTACAGTTTTAATTATGTTACCATTACTCTCCCATGTACCATAAACTGGTGGGATAATATCTCCTTCTATTGCCGATGTAGATGTTATTTGAAATGATTTGTCACCATTAAAAGTATAAAACACCTCATTTTTGATGACTTTATCACTGTTGGTTTGATGCCATGTACCTATGAGCAATTCATTGCTGTTCTTAGTGCTCTCACTTAGATTCTTGTTGCTGGAGCAAGACATAAATCCAATGGTTAAAGCAGATGCTAAAATCGTAAATGCAAATAATCTCATTGTTTTCATAACTTGAAAGTTTAAATGGTTAATATAATAGAATAAGGAACTATCATTTTTATTATGGTTAGTATTTTATATTCCTTTTGACCACCTTAGCAGGATTTCCTGCCACCATTGCATAATCAGGAACATCCTCCAACACTACTGAACCAGCTGCCACCATAGCCCATTTGCCGATAGTCACACCGCACATGATAACAGATCCTGCGCCAATGGATGCCCCATAGCAGACCTTTGTTTCTTTAAGTTCCCAGTCATTTGTTCCCACTTGAGTCCCGTCTCTATGAATAGATCTTGGATAACGATCGTTTATAAAACTTACATTTGTTCCAATGAAAACTCCATCCTCTAGCGTAACACCTTCATAAATACTATTATTGTTCTGAATCTTTACATTATTACCAATTGTCACTTTATTTCCAACATACACATTCCTGTGAATACGGCAGTAGTCTCCAATTGAGGCACCATCATCCACATAACTGCCTGTTTCTATTAGCGTATTTGGGCCTATCCTGACAGCTTTCCCTACATGGTCATTCAATCTGTTCTGCATTCGAATGAAAACTGCAAATGATTCTGGTGTTAACAATTTGCCAATTAATTCATTCCGATTTCTTAAAGGAACGAATTTCATTTTTGCTATCTCAAGATAGCCATCATTGGCATTGCCGTACATCTCTTTTATTTGTTCTTCAGGCGAAGACGAGTCTTGAAGATACACAACAGCCTGTGATATGAGTTCTATTTCTAATCGTTCACTCTGAATAATGCCAATTTCAAATATGCCATGCCTTCCCTCGTTTATTTTAGCAGGTGAAATTCCTATTTCCTCTTTTAAAGCACGATATAAGATGCTGTATGTGTCAATTGCAACTCTAGCATTCTCATCTATAATGAGATGCCCATGTATATCTTTTGCTCCATCAAAGAGTAGACTTACAGTTTCATCATAAGAAAAATGCCAAATATCACCAGAGGAAATGTTACCAGAGCGTTTTGTCCACATTAAAGAGGGCATTCCATTAATATATGCAGCTAAAAAGCCCCCCAGACCAAGTGAGCACAGGAAAGGAGCTAATGATCTTACATCCCTTGTGCTATTTATTTCGAATGGTTTACCATCGATAGAGCAAAGAATGTGATACATTTCCGTCATGCACTTGAATGTAAAGTAATCAGTGTAGTACAATTGCATATCAACACAATGTTCCTCCGAATTTGTAGTTCTACTATCTGTGATGTCATATACACCAAGCTCCATACCGTTGAACATAACCCGTCCTAACTTTAAATCATAAATGAAAGTACAGGCTACCATTTCTGAAACAGTATTTATTAAATGTTGAATATTAAATGTTTCTATAGTTGGTAATGATATACCTTTGTATTTATCAGCCTTTAAGTATGCAGACAGACTATTATAGAGAACGGGCAAACTGTATATGGCCTTATTCTCGTTTAAGAAGTTTTTGAGTTGTTCGGAAAGATCGGAAACATTTGGTTTTAATCTTTCTAAGTGTTTTACAGTTTCTAGTGATTTCCCCGTTCTAAAGAAATGTAAATCTTCTAACGGCTTCCTGTATTTTTCTGGAGCAGAGATGAAAAAGGCTTTGTTGATTATGTGAATTTCAAATTGATTGTTATCATAGAACTCGTCAGCCCCAGTTCCGCATAGTTTTTTGTAATTTCCAAAAACTGTTATTTTGCCTAACAATCTTTGTAGGGCCATGCGAATCAGAAAAAGACTTTGGTCATCATAAATTGACCCCGCATTATTTTTATTGACAAGAGACGAAAGATAAGATAAACGCTTTTCATCAACTATAGTCTCTTGGGTGTCATGTTGATGAATGGCGATAGCCTCTGTGTCTAACCATTGTATTTTACCTACGAATTCTTTTAATTTGGATTTATTGATGTCAATTTCTTCTTTGGGATAGAAAAGGATAGTCTTATGCTTGTTAACAGCATAACTGAGTTCCTCATTAATAATAAAGTCTGATTCTTCAATATCTTTTGTATATATTAGCAGATAAAACTCAGAATTATCAATCCCTCTATGAATTCGATCGGTATATACTTCACCAACGTATTGATATAATTCATTTAAGTCTACCCACGCCTTTATGTCATGACTTTCTAATTCTTTATATAATCGCGTTACAAAAGGAACCAACTCACGTTTATAACTAATAAACACGTCTTTTTTTCCTACAATAGCGGAAAGTTCTTGCTGATAATTAGAACTTAACTTGGAAGATTCATCATCAATCAAAGATCCTTTTCTTATTTCTTCAATTACTTGAGCAAGTTTGTCATGTACGAGTTCCACAAAAGTGTGTGCATCATCATTGACAGAAGATATCTTAATTTTGGTAAGGATTCTCAATTTATCATCTTCCAACAGATAACGACCTCCAGGTATTTGTTCTCTGTATTCCTTTAAAGTGATCGGCTTTCGATGTCCATTTTCAACTAATTTGCTCTCAAATTGTTTTCTTTCATCACGAGGCAAAAGTTCAATTGCATTTAAGTAGAAACGTTTTATTGACGATTTAATTTCTTGTTTCCCAACTTTGCTCAGTGTAATCTTTGCACCCTCTTTCAATTCATTATACAGTTGGTTACATGTTAAAGATAACATAAGAGAACTAACTTGATCATCTTCTTCTATTTCCTGAATTAGAGCATTCGTTATTTCCTCCATCTCAGTTTCTTCTATACAATCTCGGCCTGGAATTTGTATCACAGAACGTGCATCCTTGACGGAAAGGCTACGTAAACGGAATCGACATCGCTTTAATGCAGCAATGTAACAATTATCAATACAATCTTCCAGACGATAGAGGTCATCTTCACGTATAGACGCAACAAAACGGAAATTAAAGTCATATACATATTGTTGTCCGTCAACCACCCTATTACGTAACATATGACTTTCATCCATCATGTAAGCTATTTGACGAAGCAGTATTTCTGCTTTTTTATAGTGCTCACGCAGAATTTCTTCAAATTGGTCTAAAACAATTACAGGAAAGAGTACCTTATTGTCGTTGGACACGAAACGAGTTCGCGCAAAATAACTCCATAAGTAATTTAGCTGTTGATCGTCTTCAGGAAAGTCAACTACATTGTAAGTTTCGATATGACCTTGTTTGTCAATGACTGCTTGAGAAATCTTGTTTATGATACATTGCTGAAATGAAATATCCATCGCATCAATGGACAGACGGACTGTAATGGGCAAATATCGTTTCTCACGTAAAATAGGATATACTCCTGCTTTTAGCAGTGATGTTTTCCCCGTTCCGCTTTTCCCATATAGCGTAACAAAAATGTTCCCTGCAATTAGTTGAGCCACGCTATTGGACTCTTTTTTCCTGCCACAAAACAACTTGGGCTTGAGACCTTCACGTATTACAATTTCAGGATCTTCATAAGAAGAAAGGCCAACCCAAGGATTGGAAGTGTAATGTTTCGAGTTGTTATGTTGATTAGATTCTATATTCATATGAATTGGATGTCTTTTGTCACAAATCTATATAATGATATTATTTCAAATTTTTGTCGATAGCCTTCTCTATGTCATCCAAAGCATTAGGATCTGTCCAAGAGATACATGAAGCTTTTTTTCCTATAATTTCTTCGAAGATCTTATAGTAGCCTTTTCGCTGTGAAAAACCATCTGTTGCCAGTGGAATTATTGAAACGCTGTCTTGCCGTTGAGCTGCCATTCGCCATTCGTCATTGTAATAGTTATCTACTTTTTGGCTTTCAAGATCTTCTGCAACTTTAGGCGAGAGCAGAGGAATGAATATTTTCGCATTTTGAATACCTAGTTTGATTTCTTCGTCATAGTTGTCCCCTCCAAGAATTCTTTCCTGGTCGAACCATAAATTAGGGTAATAACTTCTCAACTGTTGAAAAATCTGTCGTGCCAAATGTTTGTCATCATGACAATAAGAAAAGAAAATCTTTCCACGGCGACGATATTTCAGAACTAAATCACGGTATGCATTGCTGGAATCAACACATGTAAATATGTTAGTTAATTGACGCATGAACTCTCTAACATTTACTTTTGTTTGAGTGATAACACGCGTATTCTTTAAATATTTCTCCAAATTCTTATCCGAACGATCCTGTTCGTCAAAAACTATTGCAATGTCTCCTTCGCAGTGTCTAACCTCTTCACGACGTAGGATATACCAAAAGAATCTAAAATACCAATCGTCAAACTTACAACCTAAGGATAATAAGCGCTTGCATAAAATAAATCGCATCATCAAATTTTCACGCTTATCGAAACCTAACCACTTCTCAATAGTTTGGATATAGTCAAAATCTCTACGCGCATAGAAATTTTCCTCCCCTTTTTCACACCTACCAAAGGCATAGATAAGTGTAGGCGCATTATAATCTCCAACATTTCTATGCATTGAAAGACAATCATAAAACTTTCCAAGTGAAGTGTCATCCCAAACGTTTACCACATTTATATTTTCGTCAGGCCATATTTCATGCATTAGCTTTTCTAAATAGGTGTCGAAAGTAGTAGTAATAACTATTCTGAAAAGTTTTGTTCGAAGTAATCCTTGTAATTCCTCAGATATGTCATCAACAATCATGCTCCTTTGGAACTTGTCCCATGTGACTAAATTCCGAATAGGATCAATATTGTTGTTAGAATGTTGCATTAATTCGTCGAAACTTTTGTAATTTCTTCCCTTTATCAGTTTGTTAACTTCCCCCAAGATATAGTCGTTAACATCACCAGATGGCACTACGCTTGGTTTCAAAACAACCTCGCTGCCTATAATTAGGATGTATTCATTGTTGAATACATGCCCTATTGTTTTTTCCATGTCAAATTCTAGATCCTGCAAATCATCAATTGCATACTCAAGATCTTCTTCATCAGGTGTAAATGCCATATCAATTATTTGTCAAGTATTTTATAAACCTATTCTAATCTTTCTTAGTCTCCTTTGAATGCTAGATGATTATTTTATCAATCTATTTCTTATACTCAAACACTTCTCCATTCGTCTGCCATTAACAGCATAGAGGTAGGTACTATGGGCTGACTCTGGCAGATAGGTAAGTGACTTCGAGAACTTGCGGAGTGTGGCAAGCGTATAATGAATGGCATCCAACGGAGGGGTAGATTTACCATTGATACTGCTCTCCGTGAAGAGAGCTAAAGGCAGCAGGAGCTGACGAGCTGTGCCTGTCTCCTTATTGAAAGCTGCTAATTTATGACTGGCTTCCACCAGATAATAGTTGGATATTATCATACGATTGTGAAGCTTCATGTAGATAGGGCAGTCGGGAGTTATGCCAAGCACCTCCATCGTGATGGGATAGTCGCGATTCAACTCCATTTTGACCTCCTCTAACCTTTGAGCAATCTCATTGAAAGTATAATGCTCGTTTTTGGCCATATTATCAAAGATGATGGTCACATGATAGTTGCCGCCAGAAAATTGTTTGGGCAGCAACTCTGATAAAATATCTTTGATATTGGCAATACCATCACCTGCATTCGGATGCTTGAAAGCAAACAGGTAACGGTCTGTCAGCAACAAGGCATTGGAAGGAAGGGGCTCTACACTATCCAATACAGTATCCCATCCATGTCCCAACTTCTCTTGTTCCTTGGCAAAATGAACATCGTTGATATCGATTAGAAGGGAGATGTCTGGACTATCCCCGCTCACACACATTACACCATAGGCCTTTTGAATTGCCAGTGCTTCTGCTCTCGTGATATCAAGGATATATAATGCGGAAGGATTCTTGAGAACATCTTCCGGGTGGGCTTTCAACAGTTGGTTTTGCTCTGGTGTGAGTAGTTGTGTGGGTTGTTGCTTCAACAGTTTATATAACTTAGAACGGGCAGCCTCTGCTTTTGAAGCTTCCACACCCATGATATGGTTGTATATATTTTCAGAAATGAGTATTTTGAACATGTTTTAAATAGATGCTTTGTTTAGGTCGCTACAAATTTAGTGATTTTTTTGAATGTGCAAAAACTTTTAGGAAAAAGATTGTAGCGTAATAATTATATTTATGAAGCAAGATCATGGGGATAGGAGATCATGGGGAGGAGATCAGTCGTTTCCGCTATTATATCATGCCGCAGCTCTGCAAGCCAGCAGTGCCCGGCAGTGCCTTGGTGCGCTCAATGCTGGTTGCGTTCTCGCTCATCGCTGGTGTGAAGGTGATCTTTATCCCCGAAGTTAATAATTTGTGAGTTTTACGATTTGCGATTGACTCAGCCTCCCTTTGCGCGCACTCCCCTGATATTCCTCATCTGCAGCTGATTCCTATCTGTGCTCTCCCCCGTCGGGGAGAGTCGGAGAGAGGGGGCTTTCCGTCTTTCACGATGCAAAGATACGAAGCATATTATGTGGTTGCAAACA
>ODAI013956782.1_pt1 | contig 15520 bp, 14 predicted proteins | sample 1539321 | NCBI WGS metagenome assembly ODAI01 (sample SAMN02144231, study PRJEB22623) | gut metagenome | biome: sheep rumen | host: Ovis aries | place: New Zealand
AGGCGGCATGTTCAAGATGGGCGATGTCGTCACCCTCAAGGTCGACGCCAAAAACCGCCGGGACACCTGCAGAAACCACAGCGCTACGCACCTTATGCAGAAGGCCCTGCGCGAAGTCCTTGGAACGCACGTCGAGCAGAAGGGCTCCTACCAGGATGCGGACCGCACCAGATTCGACTTCAGCCACTTCCAGGCTATGACCGCGGAAGAGATCAAGGCAGTGGAGGACCTGGTCAACGAGAAGATCTCCGAGGGTCTTGACGTCAAGACAGCGATCATGGGCATCGAGGACGCCAAGAAGAGCGGCGCTATGGCTCTGTTCGGCGAGAAGTACGGCGACGAAGTCCGCGTCGTCAAGATGGGCGAGTTCTCCACTGAGCTCTGCGGCGGCACGCACGTGAAGAACACAAGCCAGATCGGCCAGTTCAAGATCCTGTCCGAGAACGGCGTCGCGGCAGGCGTCCGCAGAATTGAGGCCCTGACCGGCGACAACGTCCGCGCTTACTACGAGGACATGGAGAAGAAGATGCACGAGGCGGCCGCTCTGGTCAAGGCTACGCCCGACACTCTGGCGGATCATATCAAGAAGCTCCAGGACGAGCTCAAGGCCGTCAAGAGCGAGAACGAATCTCTTAAGGCCAAGGAAGCGCAGAGCGCACTGGGCGATGTCATGGACAAGGTCGTGGAGATCAAGGGCGTCAAGTTCCTCGCCTCCGCGCTGAAGGACGTCGACATGAACGGCCTCCGCGATCTGGGCGACCAGCTCAAGGAGAAGCTCGGCAGCGGCGTTGTCCTTCTCATCTCCGAGAAGGGCGGCAAGGTCAACCTGATGACCATGGCCACCGACGACGTCGTCAAGAAGGGCGCCCACGCGGGCAACCTGATCAAAGCGATCGCCAAGGAAGTCGGCGGAGGCGGCGGCGGACGTCCTACCATGGCGCAGGCCGGCGGCAAGAATCCCGCAGGCATCGACAACGCGCTGAAGGCAGCGCCGGCAGTGCTGGAGGGAATGATCAAGTAATATCTGTTAATCAGGCAGGCACCCCGGATGTGATCCGGGGTGCTTTTTCGGTTTGCGGCCGGCGGCGCCGGCCTCAAACCATCCCGCAAACTGCAAGTTTTTGCAGGTTTGTTGTGGGAACCCGCCGGAATTAGTGTTACAATAAGACGCGTAGTGCAGTCGCGATCATACATGGAAATTTACCAGATGAATATTACAGTGTACTTAGGTTCCGCAGCAGGAAATGATCCCAAATATGTGAAAGAAGTCATCAGGCTGGGCACATGGATCGGCGCATCCGGCCACAGGCTGATCTACGGCGGAAGCCGGATCGGCCTCATGGGAGAACTGGCGGAAGCGGTCCTGCAGGCCGGCGGAGAAGTCATCGGCATAGAGCCCGGATTCTTTGTCAGCAGCTGCCTGCAGCACGAAGGGATCACAGAACTGATCGTCACGGAGACGATGGCGGAGAGGAAAGCGAAGCTTATAGAGTACGGAGATGCCTATATTGCCTTTCCCGGCGGGACAGGAACGCTGGAAGAGATATCGGAAGTTATGTCTCAGATAAGACTGGGACACAATGAGAGTCCCTGTCTGATCCTGAATCTGGACGGGTATTACGAGCCGCTCAGACAGATGCTGGACACTATGGTCCGGAATGGATTCCTTGACCAGGAGAGCAGGAACAGGTTCCTGTTCGTGCCGGATACGGAAGGGATCGCGGAAGCCCTTCAGGACTGGACTGCATAAAGGACTTATCATAGAGGATTGGTTATAGAAAACTTGATATAATATTTGGCCTAGATGATTTGGATATAGGAAAGGAGTACCTGGTGGATAGGAAAACGAAGTTGGAACTTGAAAGACTTGCCAGGCTTAGCAACGTGGAGAAGGATCTGCTCAAGGATCTGTACGGAGACATGTTCGGTAAGACTGCGTCCTCCGGGAAAAACGAGAAAAGCGGTAAGAAGACTTCCGGTCTCACTTTCGGATCCGATGAGCCGTCTGCGGCGGATCTGCTCGATCAGGCTTACAAAAAGCGCCCGGATCCTCTGGGAGACGCCAGAAAGGCGCTCAAAGAGGCCCAGGACCTGGTCGCCCGCACAGAGGAGCTCTCCCAGGGAATTACAGAGTCTAATAAAAAGAAAATGGATCAGATGCTGGATGCTGTAAATAATTCAGGACAGGTGACCCCGGTCGGTGTTCCGCAGACGGCGGAAGGCGGCGCATTGCCGGTCCAGACGGCGACGGGCGGCCCTGCGCCTTCGGATGCAGCCGAGGAGAAGCCTAAGGAGCCGGAGAAAGACCCTATGGAGGAGCTGGAGGCTCTGGTGGGCCTTACGACGATCAAAGAGGACGTCAAGGAACTTATGGCTTTCGTCAAGATTCAGAAGATGCGAAACGATGCCGGCCTTAAGTCCGTCCCTGTATCCCTGCATCTGGTATTTACGGGAAACCCCGGCACCGGAAAGACAACGGTCGCCAGGATCATAGGAAGGCTCTACAAGCAGATCGGCGTCCTCTCCAAGGGCCAGCTGGTCGAGGTGGACCGGTCCGGGCTCGTGGCGGGCTATGTGGGCCAGACCGCGCTCAAGACCCAGGAGCAGATCAAAAAAGCGATGGGCGGCGTTCTGTTCATCGATGAGGCGTATGCGCTCGCCCAGAAGGACGACGCTTTCGGCCAGGAAGCGATCGACACCGTGCTCAAGGCCATGGAGGATCACAGAGACGACCTCGTCGTGATCGTAGCCGGATAAACCAAGCCCATGGAGAAGATTATAAACAGCAATCCGGGACTGAAGTCCAGATTTAATAAGTATTTTGAATTCCCGGACTACACCATCGACGAGCTGGAAGAGATCTTCTACCTGAACTGCAAGAAATACGATTATGTGGTGGAGGAGGACGCCAAAAAGCAGATCCGCGCCCGCATTATCAGCCGCAAGATGCAGAGGCAGGAGAATTTTGCCAATGCGCGCGAAGTCCGCAATATGTTTGAGGACATCATCACGAACCAGGCCAGGCGCGTGGCGGAGATGGAGAATCCCACCCACGACGACATGATGCTGATCACCGTCATGGATCTGTCCGATGACATCGGGGACAAGACCGATTCAAAGGAGATCGAGAGGATGGAGGCGGCCGCAAGAGAGATCACCGTGCCGGAGCTGAAGCTGGAAGACGGAAGCGAGCCCCCGCAGCCTGAAGAAAAAATCGAAGAGCCTGCGCCGGACAGCGAGGGCGAAGAGGCCTGAATACGGAAAGAACAGAAGGAATAAGAACAGGGTATGGCAGAACAGAGAGAAGGAATGATCACTGTCCGCAGTGATCTGCAGAATTATATGGAGCAGATCGATCAGTATACGGCGCAGCTCCCGCTGACGATCCGCGAACAGATGAGACAGGCGCTCTACAGGGAATATGAGAGCGATTACGAGGCGCAGGAGAAGCTCTGCAGAGAGATGCTTCAGGCGGCGCCGGGAAATGCCGACGTGCTCGCTATGCTGGGCCGCTGCCTGCTCTCCCAGGGAAAGGCTGAGGAGGCGCAGCAGTATCTGGAGCAGGCCGTGGAGGCCGACGACAGCGATCAGAATACAGTGATCAGCCTGGGACAGGCTTATCACGCGCAGCAGAAATATAAGCAGGCGGCGGAGGTGCTGGCCAAGGTTGATCCGCCCGCGGAGTATCATCCCTTCTTCTACACGGTTTACGGCGACTGCCTGGAAAACCTGGGACAGAGAGAGAAGGCGAGAGAGATCTACAGGAAGGAAGTGACGCGCTGGGAGGAGACAAGGCAGATTCCTTCCGTGGAGATCCTGGACGGGTGTTTCGTGCGGCTGATCTATCTGGACGCGGTGCTGGGGGCTATGGAGCTCACTGTGGACGCCGCGGTCTATAAGCGCTTTCTGGCGGCGGTCTCCATGGATGCCGGCATGAAGCGCCGGCTGGCACAGAATATCTCTTATCTGAGCACAGCGCTCACCGTCCGCACTTTCCGGATCCCTTTCCGCTCCCTGGTGAGGGAGATCGAGGAAGAGGGCTATCTTTTGGACAGCGAGCAGTACTACATCATTGAGAACGCCTACCGGTCGGTCGAATCCTATGAGTATCACGAGGACAACGCGATCAGCGCCATGATGGAGAGCTTTCTGTCCGCGGAGAGCAGAGCTCCTATGGCGGGCGCAGCGGATGAGGATGCGAATGACAAGCTGACGGCGCTCTCCTATGAGTGGTATATGACCCGATATATCGAGAAGCACGGAGAAGAGCTTCTCTATGTATCGGAGAAATATCCGCATACATATATGAGAACGGTCACGTATCTGGATCAGCTGCAGATGCTGGGACCGGAGAAGATGAGGGAAGCCATCCTGGATAAACTGGAGACATTCGACGAGATCAAGGTCCCCAGAGACGCTCTGGAGGCCGGCATGGAAGAGGCCTACCAGAAGGCGCTCCGCCGCAGGAAGGAGCCGGTCTATCTCACGGAAGGCAATGTGACGTACAAGCGGAGCGGTAAGAAGATCCTTCCCAACGATCCCTGCCCCTGCGGATCCGGAAAGAAATACAAGAAGTGCCACGGCAGAAAGTGACGACCGGGTATGAAGATCGAACCCCATGAGCTTTATTCCATCAATTTCTATGAATACGGCGAGGCATATTTTGGCAGCTGCGGCGGCGTCAGATACAGGCTGGCGAGAGAACCGCTCAAGAACGTCCATTTTACGCCGCCGGACCAGAGAGACCCCGCAGTACTTCTGGCCACGGTCTGGCCGGAGCCGATGTCCTACGGCGCCGCAGACCCCGAAACTATGAAGAGTAAGGAGTTTGAATTTTCCGCTCAGGGCCTGGAGCAGGCCGCCGGCTGGCTCAACAGCCAGGCAGAGGGGGAAAATGAATAAATCATGAAGATTACGCATATTTATCACAGTGGTTTTGTGATCGATCTTGCGGAGACAGTGCTCATTTTCGATTGGTATTCCGGACAGCTTCCTGCATTTGATCCGTCCAAAAAAGTCTATGTTTTTGTAACGCACAGTCACGCGGATCACTATTCGCCCAGGATCTGGCAGCTGGAGAAGCTGTACAGCCATATATGCTATATCATTGACTGCTGCACGGCGCCGGAGCGCAAAGGCGAGAACATTCTGCACGTGCAGCCGGGAAGGCATTACAATTTCGCCGGGATCTTGATCTACGCGATCAGGACCAATGACGAGGGCGTCGCCTACGACGTCAACGCGGAAGGGTACAATTTCTTCCATGCGGGAGATCTCAATATCTGGCACTGGAACGATGCTTCTGAAAACGACAACGCATATTCTCTCCGGATTTATAGAAGACAGCTGGAGAAGATCAGCGGGTGCTGTTTTGACGCGGCAATGGTGCCTCTGGATCCCAGACTGGAGGAGAATGCGCCCAGGGCCATCGAGGAGTTCATGAGGACGATCGAATGTGAACACGTATTCCCCATGCACTACTGGAACAGAAGAGAGGAGGCGGCCGTTTATCTGGAGGATGAAAGGCTGCGGCCCTACAGGGACAGGATCTGCTTCCGGGAGGAAGTGGAATTCTAAACGGATCATTGGAATAGGCTGCCGGCGGCAGCCTTTTTTGCGCTTTACGGCTAACGGCCAATCGGGCAGGAGCAGCCTGCCCGATCGTGTAAAAAGGGCAAAATCACACATTTTTTTGACGAATCAGGCTATAACTGTTATTCTAAAATATAGTGAAAAACTCGGGGAAACAGGAGGATTATGATGAGCAAAAGATGGATATCCGTACTAATCACAGTATTGGCGGTGATGCTTCTGACCGGATGCAATGCTGACAAGAAAGCCGTTACTGAATCTGCGGAAGGTTTTCTGAATGCCCTGGTTAATAATGACATGGACGCGGCTTCCACGTACGCAACGGAAGAGTTTATGAACAGCGATACGATGAAGCTGATGGACCCGGAATATCTGTCCGACAGCTTTTACGCGGCTATGAATGTGGATAAAGAGGATCTGGACGAGACGGCGCATGCCGCAGTCGACGAATATGTAAAGAGCGTTGTCGAAAAAGCCTATCAGAGCTATGAGGTGCAGGACGTCAAGATCCAGGAGGATACGGCGGCCGTCACCTGCAGGATCACACTGGGGTATGACCCGGATGCCTCTTCCGGCATCCCCGATTCGACCCGCCAGCTGATCAGCCAGTACCAGACCGATCACTACGACGAGCTGATCACGATCTATACAGACGAAGGCGAGAAGGCTATGTTCAGGAAGCTGTACAGCGATCTGATCCCCATCGTCATCGGACAGATGAAGGAGCAGCTGGAGAGCGCGGAGCCTTCCGAAGAGAAGACCATCCTCACGCTGGAGAAGCGCGACGGAAAATGGCTCGTGACCGATCTGGAGGAGAACCGCCCGAACGCGGGAGCAGGAAGCACCGCTTCCGAGGAGTCCGCGGCAGCGGCCAGCACAGCCGGACCCGCCGAATATGCGGATGAAAGTGTGACGTCCTCGACGGCCGAGTATGCGACGGAGGAAGAGCCCGCGCAGGCCGATACGGCTGCGACAGCACAAAGTACGGAGGGGGAAACTGGCGAGTAATGGGGATCCCTCTGAAGCTGCAGGTGTTTGAGGGCCCCATGGACCTTCTCATGCACCTCATTGAAAAGAACAAAATTGATATTTATGATATCCCGATCGTGACAATCACGGACCAGTATCTGGAATATGTAAGACAGATGGACCACGCGGACATGAACGTCACGAGTGAATTTCTGGTCATGGCCGCCACACTGCTGGACATCAAGAGCCGCATGCTTCTCCCCAGGGAGGAGGATGAGGAAGGCGAGGAAGGGGACCCGAGGGACGAACTGGTCAGCCGCCTTCTGGAATACAAGATGTACAAGTACATGTCGGAGGAACTCAAAGAGAAAAGGCGGACTGCCGGATTCTCCTATTTCAGACCGCAGGATCTTCCGGAGGAGGTGCGAAGCTACGTGCCTCCTCTGAATTATAAAGAGATCATCGGCGACAGGACTGTGCAGAGCCTTCAGACTGTATTCTCGGAGGTCTTAAAGCGCAAGAAGAGCCGCGTCGACCCCGTTCGGAGCGGATTTGGCAAAATACAGAGAGAAGAGATCAGCGTGGCGGACAAGGAACTCTACGTCCGCGCCTATCTCATAAGCCACCCGCACGCGGATTTCAGGGAGATGCTGGAACTGGAGAACAGCAAGGAAGAGATCATCGTGACCTTCCTTGTGATCCTGGAGCTGATGAAGCACCAGAAGATCCGCATCACCCAGGAGGAGGCCTTCGGGAAAATCCTGATCGACCTGGTGGAGGAGACGGAGACAACTGCGGAGCCGGAGACAACAGAGGAGCCGGAGACAACCGCGGAGCCTGAATCGGCTGCGGCCGCTGAGCCGGAGACAGCATCGGAACAAGAGCCTGTGCCGGAACTGCCGCCGGAAGAAGAGCCGATATTGGAGCCTGCGCCGGCTGAGGAGCCGCGCCTGATCTCAGAAGCGCCCGCTCTGATGGAACGGGAGATGCATATCCTGCAGATCCCCGTGACGGAAGAAGAGCCGATGCCGGAACCTGAGCCGGCCGCCGAAGAGATCGAGCCGCCGGCCGCCGAAGAGATCGAGCCGCCGGCCGCCGAAGAGATCGAGCCGCCGGCCGCCGAAGAGATCGAGCCGCCGGCCATCGAGGAGACCGAGCCGCCGGCAAGGCGCCGCCTGATCGGCCGCATGAAAAGAGGCATGAAGGGGATCGGACGCCACGCTTTCCCGTTCACGGCAAAGAGAACCTTCCGGAACCAGTACCGGAGAGCCCGCGGGATCAGGCTCTGGAGCAGAAAGAAATATAGAAACCGTTTGTTTAGAAGACGATAAGATTGGAGGGACACCATGCTGGTTCTGTATCGCGAAGAAGCACAGACTTTTCACCTGTACAATGACAAGATCAGCTATATCATCCGCGTGATGGAAAACGGCCAGATCGAAAACCTGTATTACGGAAAGAGGATCAGCGACGAGCTGTCTTTTGACATCTATCACGAGGAGAGCATGCGCGCGCTCATGTCTGTATGCGTGCCGGAGCCGGGGATCCTGTCCATGCAGTACACGAGACAGGAATATCCTTCCTACGGGACCGGCGATTACCGGAGCCCGGCGATGACGATCCTGCAGGCGAGCGGAAGCAGGATCACGGAGTTTAGGTACGCTTCGCACAGGATTTATGACGGCAAGCCCTCTTTGCTGCCGCTTCCGGCCGTCTACACGGAGACTGGCGGCGAGGCGCAGACCCTGGAGATCACACTCCGGGACGAGCCGACAGGCGTGGACCTGATCCTGCTCTACACCATTTTCAGGGACTATCCTGTGATCACAAGAAGCGCGCGGTTTGAAAACCATGCGGCGGAGCCCGTCGTGATCGAGAAGGCTATGAGTATGTCCGTCGAGTGGTCTGATATGGATTTCACGATGATCACGCTGGCAGGCGGATGGGCCCGGGAGAGATATGTCAAAGAGAGAAAGCTGGAGATGGGGATCAGCGCCATCCAGAGTCTGACAGGAACCGCCAGCAGCTCGGAGCACAACCCCTTTGTCGCGCTGGCAAGGCCCGGGATCACGGAGGAGCAGGGGGAAGTCTACGGCTTCAGCCTCCTCTACAGCGGAAACTTCCTGGCGCAGACGGAGGTCTCGACGTTTGACATGACCAGGCTGATGATGGGCATCAATCCCCAGAATTTTGACTGGGAACTGAAGAGCGGCGGCAGTTTCCAGACACCGGAAGCCGTGATGGTCTACAGCGGCGAGGGACTGGGCGCCATGAGCAGGACCTTCCACAGGCTCTACAGAGACCGCCTGATGCGCGGCAAGTGGAAGAACAGGCCCCGCCCGATTCTGATCAACAACTGGGAAGCCACCTACTTTGGATTTACAGAGGACAAGCTGGTCGAGATAGCCGCGAAGGCCAAGGAGTGCGGCATTGAGCTCTTTGTCCTGGACGACGGCTGGTTCGGAGAGAGAAACGATGACCACAGAGGCCTCGGGGACTGGTTCTGCAACCTGAATAAGCTTCCTGCGGGCATAGACGGCCTTTCCCGCAGGATCGAGGCGCTGGGCATGAAATTCGGCCTCTGGGTCGAGCTGGAGATGGTCAACAAGGACAGCGATCTCTACAGGGAGCACCCGGAGTGGGTGATCGGCGCGCCCGGACGCTTTGACTGCCACGGACGCCACCAGTATGTGCTCGACTTCTCCAATCCGGAAGTCGTGGATCATATCTACTCGATGATCGCCAAGATCCTCAGCGAATCCCGGATTTCCTACATCAAGTGGGACATGAACCGCTACATGACCGGCCCTTACAGCACAGCGGACTGGACCGGCGGGGCTGGTTCGGACGAGCCCTGGCCCGCGATCCGGCAGGGAGAGATGATGCACCGCTATATTCTGGGCGTCTATTCCCTCTACGAGAGACTGACGCAGGCTTTCCCGGAGATCCTGTTCGAGAGCTGCGCCAGCGGCGGCGCGAGATTTGACGCCGGCATGCTGTTCTGGGCCCCCCAGACCTGGTGCAGCGACGATTCCGACGCGGCGGAGAGGCAGAAGATCCAGTACGGGACATCCTACGTGTATCCGATCGTCAGCATGGGTGCCCATGTCTCCGCAGTCCCCAACCATCAGCTGCTGCGCACGACGCCTCTGGAGACGAGGGCCAATGTTGCCTATTTCGGCACCTTCGGTTACGAGCTGGACCTGAACCTGCTCTCGGAAAAAGAGATCGCCATGGTGCGGGACCAGGTCCGCTTTATGAAGAAGAACCGGGAGCTGATCCAGGTGGACGGCGATTTTTACAGACTCAGAAATCCCTTCAAGGGGAATGAGACGGCCTGGATGGTCGTATCCCGGGACAAGAGCCGCGCTCTGGCGGGCTTCTACCAGAGGCTCAACAAGGTCAACGGCTCCTGGGAGAGGCTGCGCCTTTCGGGACTCGATCCGGATAAGTTCTACGAAGTGACCTGCGATATCACGCCCAGCCCGTCAGTCCCGGCGATCACGCTGGCTATGTACGGCATCAAGGCGGATACGGACAACACGTGGAGAGTCCGCCTGCACGGCAGCACGCTGATGCAGGCCGGAATCCCGATCAGCAGAGAGACGCTGACCCTCAAAGGCGGGGACTTCGCTTCGCTCCTGTTTGAGATCCGGGAAGTGAAGGAGTGAAGGTCCGGCAAATCAGTATAGGAATATAAGGGATGGACGGTATGTTCCCAACAATTTCACAGTTTGACGCACAACGGTATAAGGATGAACTCGAAGGCCTCCGGGAAGAAATGACCAGTATCCTGCTCGAAATGGAACAGAGACACAGCACCGCTTCCAGGGAGGCCTTCTCCCGCTGGTGGGACGAAGAGGGCGCGATGCGGCGCTATTTTGACCTCAAGGGGAAAGCGGAGAAGATCGAGCAGATCCTGCAGTTCTCCGTCGTGGAGGAAGAGGAACACCCCAAAATGCGCTTCGGCCGGAGCCGGAGAGCAGAGGGATCTGCGCGGGACGGGGAGACTGAGGCGGCGGAATGAGAGATGCTAAGGCGGACAAGAAAACACGGGAGAGGACCTATGTGGCCATCGACCTCAAGTCCTTCTACGCCTCTGTGGAGTGCAACGAGAGGGGACTCGATCCCCTGACCACCAACCTTGTGGTGGCGGACCGAAGCAGAACGGAGAAGACGATCTGCCTGGCCGTCTCGCCCTCGCTCAAGGCGATCGGGATCCCTGGCCGTGCGAGACTGTTCGAAGTGGTGGAGCAGGTCAGGCTATGCAACGCGCAGCGCCTGCAGAAGCTGGCCGGGCAGGGCGTCACCGCCTTCGAGGGAAAATCCTTCGACAGAGCGGAACTGGCCGCCCGTCCGGAGCTGGAGCTGGACTATATCGCCGCGACGCCCCGCATGAGCTATTACATGGACTACAGCGCCAAAATATACAGCATCTACCTGCGCTACATCGCACCGGAGGACATCCACGTCTACTCCATCGACGAGGTTTTCATGGACGTGACGGAGTACCTGGACACGTACGGCATGACGGCCCGCGAGCTGGCGCAGAAGATGATCCGGGACGTGCTGAGGGAGACCCGGATCACGGCGACGGCGGGCATAGGTACCAACCTCTATCTGGCCAAAATAGCGATGGATATAGTCGCCAAACACATCGAGGCGGACGAGGACGGCGTCAGGATCGCGCAGCTGGACGAGAGATCCTACCGCGAGAAGCTCTGGGGCCACAGGCCCATCACCGATTTCTGGCGGGTGGGCAAGGGATACGCGGCCAGGCTTCGGAAGATCGGCCTCCTCACTATGGGCGACGTGGCGCGCTGCTCCCTGGAGAATGAAGAGGCGCTGTACAAGCTCTTCGGCGTCAACGCGGAGCTTCTCATCGACCACGCCTGGGGCTGGGAGCCCTGCACGATCGAGCAGATCAAAGCCTATAAGCCCTCTGCCAACAGCCTGGGAGAAGGCCAGGTCCTTCAATGCGCTTACACAGCCGAAAAGGGAAAGCTGATCGCAAAAGAGATGATGGACAAGCTGGTCCTGAAACTGGTGGAAAAGGAGCTGGTCACGGACCATCTCGTCCTGACGGTCGGATACGACCTGGAGAATCTCGAGATCCCGGAGATCCGCGAGAACTACAAGGGCGAGATCACAAGAGACTGGTACGGGCGCCTGGTGCCCAAACACGCGCACGGCTCGGTGACGCTGGACCGGCCCACCTCCTCGACCAAAGTCATCCTCGACGCCTTTATGCAGCTGTACGACAGGATCGTCGATCCGGTCCTTCTGGTCCGCCGCCTCTTCGTGACGGCCGCCAGGTTGATCCCGGAATCCGAAGTCCGAAGAGACGGGGAAGCCTTCGAGCAGCTCGACCTCTTCACGGACTACGAGGCTTTGGAAAAGGAGCGGACAGCGCGCAAAAAAGAAGAGGAGCGCGAAAAGAAGATGCAGAAGGCGGTACTCGAGATCCGCAGGCGCTATGGAAACAACGCCATCATCAAAGGCATGAACCTGGAAGAGGGAGCGACCGCCATAGAGCGCAACAGCCAGATCGGAGGGCACAGGGCCTGACGGCAGGAGAGAGGAGCAGCCGGATCGACCGGGCATAACTAGAGACGCGGCAGCCGGATCGGAGGATACAGAGATTGAATCTAAACGGAAAGAGTTCCGGAAGGAGCAACAGTCCGGATGATTACCGGGATCTCATAGACCTGGAGCATCCCACATCGCGAAAACATCCGCGCATGGCGGCGGAAATGCGGGCAGCCCAGTTCGCGCCGTTTGCGGCGCTGACCGGATATGAGGAGACCATCGAGGAGGCGGCGCTTAGCCGGAAGGCGGAAGTGTACGCCCGCGATCGAATGAAGGACTGAGGAGCACTATGTTTGACCTGAAAGAGACAGATAATCTGGATTCGCCTTCGCTGCAGATCTTCTCCAAACTGTCGGAATCGCAGCTGTTTCACTACAGAGAGCCGGATACGGGCCTCTTCATAGCGGAGAGCCCCAAAGTCATCGAGAGAGCCCTGGATGCGGGTTACACGCCGGTCTCCATGCTGATCGAGCGCCGGCAGACCGCCGGTGAAGCGGCGCGGATCCTGGAGCGGATCGGCCGCATGGAATCCGTCCGGATCCCGGTCTATACGGCAGAGGAAAAGGTCCTTCGGGAGATCACCGGCTTCCCCCTCACGCGGGGCTGTCTGTGCGCCATGGAGCGGGGGACGCTTCCCACAGTGGAGGAGACCGTTCGCGGCGCCTCCAGGATCTGCATTCTTGAAGAAGTGGTCAATCCCACCAATGTCGGCGCCATATTCCGGTCTGCAGCGGCGCTCGGAATGGACGCGGTTCTGCTGACGCATGGATGCAGCGACCCCCTGTACAGGAGGGCCGTCCGCGTGAGCATGGGGACCGTCTTCCAGATCCCCTGGACCTTCATAGGCGGCAAAAAATCGCCGGCCTGGCCCGAACCATGCCTGTCAGAGCTGAAAAAGAGCGGCTTTAAGACAGCCGCCATGGCCCTCAAAGAGGACTCGGTCTCTCTGGCGGATCCGGCGCTGGGCGCGGAGCCTAAACTGGCAGTGATCATGGGAACAGAGGGAGACGGTCTCGCCGCGGACACGATCGCGGACTGCGATTACACGGTCATGATCCCCATGTATCACGGCGTCGACTCCCTCAATGTGGCGGCGGCCAGCGCAGTGGCTTTCTGGCAGCTGGGAAGAAAATGAGCAGTATCCGGCGCTGTTTCGGCGGCCGGGAACAAGGATAAAAAGCACTGTTTACAATGGATGATCGGACAGGAGGTAGAATATGAGCCAGATCAATACGGATCGCATTTCGGTGAACACCCAGAGCAGTATCAGGATCGAAAGTGCCGGCGGCACAGTTATTTACGCGGATCCGCTGGAGATCAAGGGAAACCCGCAGGATGCCGACGTGATCCTGATCACGCACGCGCACTACGACCATTTCTCGCCGGAGGACATAGCGAAGATCCGCAAATCCTCCACTAAGTTTGTGATTCCTAAAAGCATGATCGATGCCCTTGAGAAGACCGGCGTGACCATGATGGATTACGTCTGCATGGAGTCCGGAGACCAGATCGGCATTGCAGGCATTTATGTCAGCGCTGTTCCTGCCTATAACAAGCTCAAGCCCTTCCATCCCCGCTGGAACGGATGGCTCGGATATGTCCTTGATATTGACGGGCAGAAGATCTACATTGCGGGCGACACGGATGCGCTGAAAGAGAACACAACCATCAACTGTGATATAGCCATGGTCCCGATCGGAGGAAAGTTCACCATGAATCCTAAGGAAGCAGCGGATTTCATCAATGCGCTTTCTCCGTCGGCCGTCATCCCTACTCACTATGGGACCATAGTAGGAAAACCTGCTGACTTTGAAACCTTTAAGAGCAGGGTGAAGGATGGAATAGAGGTCGTGGAGAAGCTGAGATTCTGATAATTTCATTTTGTAACGGGCAGCAAAAAGGGGCTTGCCGCATACGCTTGGATCTGATCCCTTGCGATATGCGGCAGCCCCTTTCGAACTATCCGTTATTCTATTTGTATTCCTGAATGGATCAGCCGAGCAGCTCGATGAAGTCGTCGCCTGTCTTCACATCGCCGGTCTTAAGAGGACGAAGAGTGCTGTAGTCCTCCCAGTTGGTGATGATGCAGGGGGTCGTGACTTTGTAGCCGGCAGCCTGGATAGCAGGAATATCGAACTTGATCAGGGTCTGGCCCTTCTTGACCTGGTCGCCGTCCTTGACGAAGGTCTCGAAGTTCTTGCCTTCCAGCTTGACGGTGTCGATACCGATGTGCATCAGGATCTCAGCGCCGTCTGTTGTCGTCATGGCAACAGCGTGCTTGGTGTCGAATACCATGGTGATCTCGCCGTCAGCGGGAGCGACCAGCTCGCCGACTGTGGGCTCGATGGCAACGCCGTCTCCGAGCATGCGGCCTGCAAACGCCTCGTCCTCAACTTCGTTCATAAGAAGCATCTTACCTGTCAGGCAGGCGCCGAGGACTTCATCCTTCATCTTGGGACCTGCGGGGGCGGCAGCTGCGGGAGCAGCGGCAGCGGGCTCTTCCGCTTCAACTGCGGACAGCGGGATAGAGCCGTTTCTGAGCTTTTCAACCAGCTCCTCGAAGTTGGACTTGACGATGGTTACGGAAGGCCCGTAGATGACCTGGATACCGTTGCCTTTAACCACAACGCCCGAAGCGCCGGTGGACTTGAGCAGAGGCTGGTCGACCTTTGCGGGATCAACGAGCGTAAGACGAAGTCTGGTCGCGCAGCAGTCGATATCGCCTGTCAGGTTCTTGAGTCCGCCGATACCCTGCAGGATCGCGGCAGACTTGGGATCCACGTCCGCTGCAGCAGCTTTGCCGCCTGCGACGCCGACGCCGGTTGCCTTGCGGTACTCGTCCTTGGTGATCATCTTGACTTCCGCATCGCCTTCTTCACGGCCGGGAGTCTTGAGATCCTTGGCCAGGATGAAGGTACGGAACACGATGAAGTAGAGTACGAAGTAGATCGCGATCAGAGGCAGCAGGCGGATCCAGTGCGTCTTGGAGTTGCCGGGAAGGATACCATACAGGATCAGGTCGATCAGACCGTCTGAGAAGGTGGTACCTACCAGGATATCAAACAGGTCGCAGAGCAGGAAAGCAAGTCCTGCGAAACCTACGTGGATCGCGAACAGCACGGGAGCAAGGAAGAGGAATGTGAACTCGATGGGCTCTGTAACACCGGTAAGGAAGGATGTAAGAGCTACGGAGAACAGAAGGGAACCTGCCTCTTTCTTTTTCTCGGGGCGTGCGCATGTATACATAGCGAGAGCTGCACCAGGAAGTCCGCCCATCATGAAGGGATACTTACCTGCCAGGAATTTCGCAGACTCGTCAAATACAACAGTGTTGGGATCGCCGAGCATTCTGAAGAAGATGTTCTGGGCG
>ODAI010671661.1_pt1 | contig 15519 bp, 10 predicted proteins | sample 1539321 | NCBI WGS metagenome assembly ODAI01 (sample SAMN02144231, study PRJEB22623) | gut metagenome | biome: sheep rumen | host: Ovis aries | place: New Zealand
GCTCCCTTCGAATCCTCCAGGGCGGGAACGCAGCAAAGGTAGTTGGTTGTAGCGGCGCGATATAGGTAGCTTGCCCACCCGCCTCTTTAGCTCAGTTGGCCAGAGCACGTGATTTGTAATCTCGGGGTCGTTGGTTCGAATCCGACAAGAGGCTCAAAACAAGGGAGGGTTGCTGTTTGGCAATCCTCCAACTTCGTCTAAAATTTTGCCAAAGAAAAGTATAAAACGAGCTATTGCTGTCCGCTAAAAGTTGAAAAGTGCTTCCATGTAGTGTCCGCAATGCCTGTTTATTGGGACTGCGGACGAGAATTCTTGCCTATGTGAGTTTTAGCGGACAGCAATGGCTCGTTTTAGTCCTTTGAACTGGACAGATCCCCCAAACGATATTGAACTTGACATGAAAATTGCTCAAAACTTCTCAGACTTTTTTCCTTTGCCTGCCTTTTGACAGCTGCGTGGAACAAAATCATCGATGAATTTGGCAATTTTCGCTTATTTGACCACATCTGAATATTGGGGAGTCCAAAATTCCCCTAATTTGCTTTTATTTCTATTGGAATATGTCCTGAATATTTTGGATAAAAAGCGGGTTGCGTAGACATCCTGCAGGATAAGTTGGAATATGCCCTGAATATTTTGACAAAGCGCTTGTCGTACAGTATCATTCAAGGTCTACAACCGTGATGCCGGCACCTCCGAACTGCACATGCTCATCTTTGTATGCCGTGACATTGGGCACAGTTGAGAGATATTGCCGTATGAGTTGCCGCAAAATACCATTCCCTTTTCCATGCAAGATGCGCACCCGCGGCATGCCCACGAGAATGGCATCGTCAATGAAATACTGCACTTGAAGAATTGCCTCGTCGCCGCGCATTCCTCTTACGTCAATGTCTTGGTGAAAATGCTCCCTTCTCTTGTCAATCGTCTCCCTGGTCATGCGATTGAGCGTCCGTGGTGCTTGATTTTCCGTCTTTTCAGCTTTTTCCAGCCGCTCAACCCTCATTTTCGTGCGCATATCGCCAAAAATGACGGTTGCCATGTTGCCGTCAATCGTTTCAATGGTGCCGACGGTCGACAGGCCGATGATTTTCACGCTGTCATCTTTTTTGAATGCTATTCCATGTCCTTTTTCATAGACATTAGTCTCTGTATGTTTGGACGTTGTGCTTTTTGGTTCAAGTTTTTCTTTTTTGCGTTTCTCTTGTCTTTCCTTGCGTTCTTGAATTTGCTTGATTTTTTTGGCAATTCTTTCGTCTTCCACTTGTTTGTCAATGCCTTGAATATCAATTTTAAAGGCGTCCAATTCTTCTCGGATACGTTTGATCTCAGCTTTTTCAGCTTGACTTTCTCGAATTTCCCGTATTGTGTTTTCTATTTTTTTGTTACTCTCCCTCAGCACCTCTTCCGCTTGTTCTTTAGCCTTTTTCAGGATATCTTTTCTGTTTTTCTCAATCTCATTGAGCGCGTCTTCGTAGCGTAAAATGGTTCTCTCCAATTCTTTTTCACGTTGATGCACGTTTTGTCGCTTGTTTTCCCAGTATCGTTTGTCCCTTACGATGTCTTGCAGGTATTTGTCACTTTGTATGTATTCACTTCCCACAATCTGGGTCGCATCGTTGATCACTTCTTCCGGAATTCCGATTTTCCGTGCAATCTCGATGGCAAACGAGCTGCCGGGCCGCCCGATTTCAAGTTGGAAGAGCGCTTGCATCTCTTTGCGGTCGTATAACATTGCGCCGTTGACGACACTTTCGTGTTCATCGGCAAAAAGTTTGAGGTTCTGGTAGTGGGTCGTGATGATGCCAAAAGCCTTCTTGTCCCAAAATTGCTTGAGGACGCTTTCTGCTATGGCGCCGCCGATGGTGGGCTCTGTTCCTGTCCCGAATTCGTCAATGAGCAATAGCGTCTGGTTGTTGGCCATTTTCATCATCTGCTTCATGTTGGTGAGGTGTGAAGAATAGGTGCTCAGGTCGTTTTCAATGCTTTGCTCATCACCAATGTCGATCATGACATGCTTGAAGACGCCAGTTGTAGACCCTTCTCCCAAAGGGATGGAAATCCCGCACTGCAACATGTATTGCAGCAGTCCGACAGTTTTCAGGCATACCGATTTTCCGCCGGCATTGGGGCCTGAGATGATCAGGATCCGTTGTTCTTGGCTAAGCTTAATGTCCAGCGGAACAATGTTTTTCTTTTGTTTTTTGAGTGATATTTCCAGCAGCGGGTGTCGCGCCTTTTTCCAGTCGACAACAGGATTTTTCGAGACTTGTGGCTCACATGCCTTGAAATGCTTTGCCAGTTCTGCCTTTGCCCTGATGAAGTCGATCAATGCAAGAAATTCGTAGGATTGCACAATTTCGTCCGCATGCGGTCTTAACAGCGTGGTAAATTCCATTAAAATGCGTATGATTTCCTGTCGTTCATCGTTTTCGAGCTCTCTAATCCGGTTGTTGGCCTCGACCACTTCCGTCGGTTCGATGAAAATGGTTTTTCCCGTTGCGGACTCGCTGTGCATGACGCCGCTGATTTTTCGCTTTTGGCTGGGTGCGACGGGGATCATCAGCCTGCCGTCGCGCACGGTGGGCGCTGTGTCTTTATCGATGATGCCGTCTTTTTGGGCATTGTGCAAGATTCTCGTCAGCGTGTTCGAGACGTTTTTTTCGGCTTTGGAGAGTTCGCTCCTTATCTCAGCTAGCCGGGGTGATGCATTGTCCTTCATTCGTCCGAATTTATCTAAGATTGCGTCGATTCGTGCCACGATATTTGGGAAGGTTTTGACATCCTCGGTCAATTTTTGAAGAGCAGGATAATAAAAGGTCAGATTTTCGCCATTTTGCTCACCTCTGTTGAGAAATGCGACGATGGCAGCAATGGTGTCGAGCGACCGCCGCAGGTCGAACACCTCATTTTCGTCCATGTAAGTACCCTCAATCTTAATACGCACAACGGATTCGCGCACGTCGAAGAAATATTGTAATGGGAAATTTTCGCTTTTTTCCTGCAAAAGCCTGAACTCCCTGGTATGTGTGAAGCGCAAATTCAGTTCGTTGCAGTCGGATGTGAATTGCAGGTTGTCAACGATTTGTTTCCCCAACGAAGAAAGGCAAAACTGCTTGAGCAGGATCCGGACTTCGTCGAAACCAATTTTTTCTTCAAATTTATTCGGATACGTCATAGTCGGCAAAGATACATTAAAAAAATGATTAAACGACTTTTCCGCCCCATCTTTTTTAAGATTTCAATACTTTTGCATGGATATTGTGACAGAGTGCATAAAAAGCGCAAAAGAGTTTTGTCGTAAGATGAAAATTTTGTATCTTTGCACATCTTTTATAGTAAAGCTGAATAAATTATGGTAAAACGATTTGCCGAATATAATGGTCTGAACCTGACCGAGACAAATTACGAGGTATTGAAGAAATGGGAAGAGCTAGACATCTTCCATAAGAGTATAAGCGAGCGTGAAGGATGTCCGCAATTTGTGTTTTATGAAGGCCCGCCTTCTGCAAATGGGCATCCCGGCATCCACCATGTCCTGGCGCGCTCCATAAAAGACACTTTCAACCGCTATAAAACGATGAAAGGCTTCCAAGTCCATCGAAAAGCAGGCTGGGACACACATGGGCTGCCCGTTGAGCTCGGCGTTGAAAAAGACCTGGGCATCACAAAGGCCGACATTGACAACAAGGATTCTGCACGCTACATCTCAACAGAGGACTATAACCTCAAATGTCGTGAGAATGTGATGAAATTTACGGCAGAATGGAGGAGTTTGACCGAGAAAATGGGCTATTTCGTCGATTTGGACAATCCTTATATCACTTACGACAACAAATACATCGAAACCCTGTGGTGGTTGTTGAAAGAACTTTATAAAAAGGGACTTCTTTACAAAGGATACACCATACAACCCTACAGTCCGGCGGCGGGCACAGGGCTTTCAAGCCATGAGCTCAACCAGCCAGGCTGCTATCGTGACGTGAAAGATACGACGTGCACGGCACAATTCCTCATGAAAACGCCCAAGCCAGAGATGGCGGAATGGGGAAGACCCTATTTCCTTGCCTGGACGACGACGCCTTGGACCTTGGCGGCCAACTCGGCATTGTGCGTTGGCCCGAAAATCGACTATGTCGCCATCCAGTCGTTCAACCCCTACACTGCCGAGCCTATAACCGTAGTGTTGGCAGAGGCAAGGGTGAGCGCCTATTTTAAGGAGGAGGGCAAAGATGGAGATCTCGCAGCCTACAAGGCCGGCGACAAGGTGATACCATGGAAGATTGTCGGACGGTATAAAGGTACAGACCTCGAAAATATCACTTACGAGCAGCTCATTGCCGGTATTGCACCCCAGACCGATGGCGCTTTCAAGGTTATTCTCGGCGACTATGTGACCACAGAAGATGGTACGGGCATTGTGCACATTGCACCGAATTTTGGTGCCGACGATGCGTTTGTTGCCAAAAAGGCCGGCGTTCCACCAATTGTCTTAATCGACAAAAAAGGCGTTGAGCGCCCCATCGTCGATTTGGAAGGAAAATATTATTTGATTGACGACTTGGATGAAAATTTCGTCAAATCTTTCGTCAACCAAGAGGTATGGGCGAAATACGCAGGCAGATATGTGAAAAATGCCTATGATGACCAAAAAAGCGAGCAGGACGAGACGCTTGACGTGACGATTTGCTTGGATTTAAAGGCTCAAAACAAGGCTTTCAGGATAGAAAAACATACCCATAACTATCCACATTGCTGGCGAACCGACAAACCTGTATTGTATTATCCGTTGGATTCTTGGTTCATCAAGAGCTCCGCGTGCAAAGAGCGCATGAGCGAGCTGAACAAAACGATAAATTGGCAGCCCGAATCAACGGGAACCGGGCGGTTCGGCAACTGGCTGGATAATTTGAATGACTGGAACCTCTCGCGGTCAAGATTTTGGGGCACGCCCTTGCCCATTTGGCGCAGTGAGGCGGGCGAGGACATCTGCATCGGCTCTGTCGAAGAGCTCTATCAAGAGATCGAAAAGGCCGTTGCAGCAGGCATGATGCCTTCAAACCCCTTGAAAGAAAAAGGTTTTGTGCCAGGTGATTATTCACAGGGGAATTACGATAAAATAGACCTTCACCGCCCGTACGTCGACCAAATTGTTTTGGTATCAGACAGTGGCAAGCCGATGAAACGCGAGACCGACCTCATCGACGTATGGTTTGATTCAGGCGCAATGCCTTATGCACAGGTGCACTATCCGTTTGAGAACAAAGATGCCATCGACAAAGGCCTAGCTTTTCCCGCCGATTTCATCAACGAAGGCGTCGACCAGACACGTGGCTGGTTTTTCACGCTCCACGCCATCGGCACAATGGTCTTTGACAGCGTAGCATTCAAAAATGTAATCTCTACGGGCCTGGTGCTTGATGCCAAGGGCAATAAAATGTCCAAGCACGTCGGCAACGTCGTCAATCCGTTTGAGATGATTGAAAAATATGGTTCCGATGCCGTCCGTTTTTATATGATGACCAATTCCGAGCCATGGGACAACTTGAAATTCGACCCGGAAGGTGTCGACGAAATACGAAGGAAATTTTTCGGCACACTCTATAACACATACAGCTTCTTCGCATTGTATGCCAATGTGGACGGCTTCCAGTTAGAGCATGCCAAGGTCAGCCGGGAAGAAATGCCGGAAATCGACCGCTGGGTGCTCTCATGCCTGCACACACTGATTAAAAAGGTTGACAAGGAACTCGACAATTACGATCCGACGCGGGCAGGACGGCTCATCGAGTCGTTTGTCAATGATGATTTGAGCAACTGGTACGTCCGTTTGAACCGTAAACGTTTTTGGGGCAAGGAAATGAGCCAGGACAAGTTGTCGGCATACCATACCTTATATACTTGCCTGATGACAGTGGCAAAACTTCTCGCCCCCTTCGCGCCGTTCTACGCCGAAAGGCTTTATCTGGACTTGGGCGGCGCCTTGGAAAGTGTCCACCTTGACCGTTTCCCCGTGTCAGACGATTCCTGCATTGACAAAGACCTGGAAGAGCGGATGTCTATAGCGCAGAAAATTACTTCCATGGTATTGGCATTGAGGCGCAAGGTAAACATCAAAGTGCGCCAACCGCTGCAGCAGATGATGATCCCTGCTGTCGACAATCGTCAAAAAGCACATATTGAGGCGGTTAAGGATTTGATTGTCAGCGAGGTGAATGTCAAAGAACTCAATTTCATGGAGAGTTCAAGCATGCTGGTGAAAAAAGTGAAATGCAACTTCCGGACAATGGGTAAGAAGTATGGAAAATTGATGAAGGCAGTTGCCGACAGGATGAACGCCATGACCCAGGACGAAATTGCGATGTTGGAAAAAGACGGCGTCTTCAATCTGTGTGTTGACGGACAAGAGCTCGTAGTAGAACATGCCGACGTGGAAATTATCAGCGAAGACATTCCAGGGTGGCTCGTCTCCAATGAAGGCAACCTGACGGTGGCACTCGAGGTGGAGCTGACTGATGACTTGCGCAAGGAAGGGCTGGCGCGCGAGCTGATCAACCGCATTCAGAACATGCGCAAAGACAATGGCTACGAGATTGTCGACAGAATAGAGGTGGTGATCGCGCCTAACGCTCAGATAGAAGCCACATTGGGCGCACACATGGATTACATCAAGACACAGATTCTTGCCAATGGCATCAAAATGGCTGAAAATAATGGCACAGAGGTCGTTTTTGATGACTTCAAACTCAATATTAGCATAAAGAAATCAAACAATTAATGAAATATGGAAAAGAAAAAGCGTTATAGCGACGAGGAACTGGAAGAATTCCGCGCTATCATCAATGAAAAATTAAAACTGGCACGTCGTGACTACGAAACGATGATGGAAACCATTACCAATGAAGACAGTAACGATGTAGACGACACCTCGCCTACATACAAGGCATTGGAAGAAGGAAGTACAAGCCAGACAAAAGAAGAATTGATGCGTTCGGCAGCACGCCAGCAGAAGTTTATCCAAGGCTTGGAGGCTGCATTGATGCGCATCGAGAACAAAACTTACGGAATAGACCGGATAACGGGCGAGCTGATCCCCAAAGAGCGTCTGCGCGTCGTGCCTCATGCAACACTGAGCGTTGAGTCTAAAATGCAACAGAAACGTTGAGCCCTAAAACAGTTGTTCCGTAAATGAAGACACGGTCAATCCTGAAAAGAGGACAACTGGCTGTTTTGACGGTAGTATTGATTCTGATGATCGACCAGACGATTAAAATATTGGTGAAAACCAATATGAGTATCGAGGATCACATCAGAATAGCCAGTTGGTTCTATATTCGGTTCATAGAAAATGATGGAATGGCATACGGGATGAATTTCTTGAACAAGCTGTTCCTAAGTATTCTGCGACTGGTCGCCATCAGTGCAATCGGCTATTTTATATGGCTGCAAGTGCAGAAAAAGGCAAAGAAAGGATACATCTTCTGCCTGTCAATGGTTTGTGCCGGTGCCGCGGGCAATATATTGGACAATATGTTTTATGGGCTCTGCTTTACCGACTCCACACAGTGGAGTGTTTCTGCATTGACCCGCTTGGGCGAAGGCTATGCTCCGTTTTTGAAGGGAAAAGTCGTAGACATGTTCTATTTTCCGCTGATAGAGACGCATTGGCCTGCTTGGATGCCTCTTGTGGGCGGGCAGCATTTCATATTTTTCAGTCCAGTGTTTAATTTTGCGGATGCTTGTATTAGCGTAGGGTTTATCATGCTGCTCATTTTTTATAGAAAGGAGCTCAACCAACTTTCGTTCAAGCGATGAAGCAAGTGACGAGAACAAGTGTTTATGGGGCATAAGGTGTTTTGGACTTCATGTTTGCTGACCATTCTTCTGCTGACAGGCTGTAAACCGACCGTACCAAGTCAATACATTCAGCCCGATGAGCTGGAGGATATTCTTTATGAATACCATTTGGCTGAAGCGATTGCTGCATCAAGCCTCTCGGACAACAGGGAGGAGACGAGTTTGGCATACAAAGCGGCAGTGCTCGAAAAATATGATGTCACCCAAGAAGAACTGGACACTACGCTGGTTTACTATACCCGGCATACAGGAAAACTGCATGAAATCTATGACAACATCATAAAACGCCTAAATAAGGAGGCATTGGCACTTGGCGGCTCAGCAAGCGGAAACAGTCAGGAAGATTGGGATGAAAATTCCCAAAATGGCGATACTGTCAATGTCTGGACGTTTGGCAGGTCGACAGTTTTAACGCCAAAAGAACCTTTTCATTTGCTGTCTCATACCATCTCTGCCGACACATCTTACCATGCTGGTGACATGATGCAGTTGAAGTTCAATTCACATTTCATCTATCGCGAGAATTTCCCCAATTCCACTGCCGTGTTGTCTGTCAAATTCTCAAATGATAGCGTGGCCAGCTATTCGACACGGTTGCAGTCAAAGACTTCGAACGTACTGCGAGTGCACGATAAAACGCATCAAGGTATAAAAGAGGTCAGAATGTATGTGGTTCTATCTAAGTTGTTGGATAACAACAAGATAGCTCAAGAGACACAGCTGCTGGTATTGACAAATATTCGCTTGCTAAGAATCCGCTCATCCAAAGACGCTCCGCCGGGAAATCCAGAAGAGCATGATGAGAACCAACCTCTGCAACTCATTGGTGGACAAGAGAATATACATTAGGACAAGCAAACAAGGAGATGGTGGAAGAGAAATGCCCCAAAATGTACCACTCTTCAAGAGAAACAGTTCCAATCATCATGAAAGACGGCATGAGAGAATAAAATTTCATCTAAACGATTAATAAATAGAGAAGAGTATGATAAGCGTAGAAGAATTAGAGAAAAATCTTATTGAATTGGCTTTTGCAGAAGACATCGGTGACGGCGACCACACCACACTTTGCTGTATTCCAGAAGATGCAGTCGGAAAGTCAAAACTTCTCATCAAAGAGGAAGGCGTGCTGGCCGGCATTGAAATAGCCAAGAAAGTGTTTCATGCGTTCGACGAAACGATGCAGGTTGAGGTTCTCATCAACGATGGAGAGGAGGTCGCTCCTGGCGATGTCGCAATGATTGTTACGGGCAAGGTGCGCTCGTTGTTGCAGACGGAACGGCTGATGCTCAATATCATGCAGCGTATGAGTGGCATAGCAACCATGACAAGACGATATGTACAACGTTTGGAAGGCACGAAGACACGGGTGCTGGATACGCGTAAGACGACCCCTGGCATGCGAATTTTAGAGAAGCAGGCAGTAAAAATCGGCGGAGGTGTCAATCATCGAATCGGTTTGTTTGACATGATTTTGCTGAAAGACAATCATGTTGACTTCTCTGGAGGAATTTCAAATGCCATCTCCCGCTGTCATCAATACCTGAAAGATAAAGGAAAAAGCCTGAAAATAGAAATCGAAGTCCGCAATTTTGAGGAATTGCAACAGGTGCTAGACCACGGAGGCGTGCATCGCATCATGTTGGACAATTTTTCTGTTGAAGATACCCGGAAGGCCGTTGAAATGATTGCCGGAAAGTATGAAACCGAATCTAGTGGCGGCATTACGATAGGAACCATCCGCGACTATGCGGAATGTGGAGTAGACTTTGTGTCCGTGGGTGCGCTAACGCATTCGGTAAAAGGACTTGACATGAGTTTCAAAGCTTGTAAGTAGCTCATCACGAACATTTTAAGTCGCTCATCTTAGCATTTTTAGTTAAATTTAGCTCATTATAAACGGTGAAAGTCCTTTTTGGCATCATTTTGGCACTTCATTCATACATTTTACCAGTGCATTATGAGGTTTCATTGGCTGGTAATTTTGGCGAGCCCCGCCCACATCATTTTCATGGTGGAATAGACATTAGGACAAGTGGGGTGGAGGGCAAGCCGATTTATACCATTGGAGATGGTTATGTGTCAAGAGTGTCCGTAGGACTATATGGCTTTGGCAATGCTGTCTATGTCCATCATCCTGACGGTCGAACCAGTGTCTATTGCCACTTGAAGTCTTTTTCATCAAGGATTAAGAGGGCTGTTCGCCATTGGCAACATCTCCACCAGTCTTATCGGGGAGACATGTTTTTTGCACCGACCGACCTTCCCGTGGCCCAAGGGGATTTTATAGCCCTGAGTGGGAATACAGGGCATAGCATGGAACCGCACTTGCATCTGGAAATCCATGATTCAAAAACGTGGAACATGCTCGACCCTTTGGAGTTTTTGGGACAATATGTCAGTGACAATACCGCGCCTGTGGCACACGGGTTGATGGCTTATCCACAAAATGGCAGCGGTAGCTTCTGTGGTAGTGGCAAGCAGCAGAATTTTGCCTTTGCCGCCCAAAGTTTAGCGCATAAATTCACGGCTTGGGGGCAGGTTGGCTTTGGCATCTGGGCAAATGACTACATGGAAAACTCTTATAATCATTATGGCGTACGTTCCACGCAATTAATGATGGATGGAAAGTTGATTTTTGAAAGTAATGTGGATGAGATTCCCATGGAGAAGACCCGGATGGCAGATGCCTGGGGCGACTATGCCCATTTCTTGAGGTCAAATGTGTGGTACATGAAGTCATTCATTGAACCTGGAGTAAGCCTTCCTGTGTTAAAGTCGGGAAAAAAGTCAGGAATTATCGATTTCACCGAAGAGCGCGACTATCACTTTACCTATGTTTTGACCGATTTTTTCGGCAATAGCGCGAAATATTCTTTTGTCGTGATGGGAAAAAAGGAAAAAATTGAAGGTAAACTTTCTGTGCAGCCAATGAAAACGCTGTTCTGGAATCGTCCTAATTATTTTGTCCAGAATGGTGCAAGTCTTTTGACACGCTCGGGAGCCCTGTCTAAAAACCTGACGATGAAACCGCGGTTTTTGGTCGGAAAATCGTCATTTTTTTCAGATGCTTATCAATTCTATCCCGTCTCCTTCCCTTTGTTTAGTTGGGCAAAACTAGGGATCAAAGTCAAAAAAGAGGTGAAAAATCCGGAAAAGTTGTATATAACTTCTCTTGATAAGTCCAACCGTTTTTTCCCAAGCCGATATGAAGAAGGCTGGGTGTATTGTTGGATCCGCGACTTGGGACTAACTTATACGCTGGCTTATGACGACCTGCCCCCGAGCATCGTTCCAGTGGCATATACCAACTGGACCCAGACAAGAAAAATCAAGCTGACGCTACACGATAAGGGCGGCAGCGGCATCAAGTCGGTCAAGGCATTTTTAGACGGCAGGTTTATTTTGCTAGAGCCTCTGGGGAAGAGTGCCGTCCTGCAATGCGACTTGGGCGAGTCTCCTGTGCCAAGGACAGGTCAAGTGAGAACATTGCGTGTGGTGGCTGTCGATAATTGTGGTAATGAAAATGTGTTTGAAACCAAATTAAAATATTAGTATAACTTTAAAGCATTAACTCGTATGAAAAAATTATTTTTAGCATTATTCCTCGTTTCTGCCGGATATGCCTCTGCCTGCACGAATTTGATCGTGGGCAAGAAAGCCTCGGCAGACGGTTCGGTTATCTGCTCTTACAGTGCAGATTCTTATGGCATGTTTCAGGGACTTTGTCATTTCCCTGCTGCTAAACATCCGAAAGGTGCCAAGCGAAAGGTGTATGATTGGGATTCCAACAAATTCCTGGGAGAAATACCTGAAGTCCCTGAAACTTACAACGTTATAGGTAATATCAACGAGTTTCAGTTGACCATCGCGGAAACCACTTATGGCGGACGCGACGAAATGCGCGACTCGACGGGCATGATAGACTATGGCTCATTGATCTATATCGCACTTCAACGCTCAAAAACAGCGCGCGAGGCCATCAAGGTGATGACCAACTTGGTGGAGACCTATGGCTATTATTCAGGTGGTGAGACATTCTCGATTTGCGACCCCAATGAAGCTTGGATCATGGAAATGATGGGGACGGGAGCAGGTAGCAAGGGTGTAGTTTGGGTCGCAATGCGTATTCCAGACGATGCCATTTGTGCACATGCCAACCAGAGCCGTATCCGCACGTTTGACATGAAGGACAAGGAAAACGTGCTTTATTCTAAAAATGTTGTCAAGTATGCACGAAAAATGGGCTGGTTTACGGGAAAGGACAAAGATTTTAACTGGCAGGAGACTTATGCAAAGGCCGACTTTGGAGGCCGCCGCTTTTGCGACGCGCGCGTGTGGAGTTTCTTCAATCATTTCAGCAATGACATGAACCGTTATTTAGACTGGGCCCTAGGCAAAAAAGCTGATGCAGAACAAATGCCGCTTTGGATTGTGCCGAACCGCAAAGTGAGTGTGGAAGACATCGAAAACTGCATGCGCGACCATTACGAAGGTACGCCGTTGAGCTTGGACAAGGATATGGGACAGGGACTGTGGAACATGCCTTATCGTCCGACACCGCTGTCGTTCAAGGTTGATGGCAAGGAATATTTCAACGAGCGCCCTATTTCAACCCAACAGTCTGGATTTGTTTTTGTGAGTCAGATGCGTGCGTGGTTGCCGCGTCAAATCGGCGGCATCCTTTGGTTTGGAAACGATGATGCCAACATGATTGCATTTACCCCGGTTTACTGTGGTATGACAGAACGCCCTGAGTGTTACAACACGCCAGGAGCCGACGAGTTGAATTTCTCAGACAAGAGCGCTTTCTGGGTATGCAACTGGGTTAGCAACATGGTGTATCCGCGCTATTCGATGATGTTCCCGTCGTTAAAAGAAGTGCGCGACTCGCTAGACCATTCGTATTTTGCTGCACAGAAAGCCGTGGAGGACAAGGCGATGGGCATTTACAAAGCGTCGGGCGAAGAAGCTGCACGAAAGTTTTTGAACGATTACAGTTGTGAGAAGGCACAACAGATGATTGCCCGTTGGCGTCAACTGGCATATTATTTGATCGTGAAATACAATGACATGACGATTAGGCCTGAGAAAAATGGGCAATTCGTGCGTGACGAGTATGGTTTGGGCGCGACTCCAAAACGTCCTGGCTATCCAGAAAACGTAGCTCGTGAATTGGTTCGCCAGACTGGTGATAAATTCTTGAAACCTGCGGAATAAGTCTTTTTGTCGTGAAAAGAATGAGAAAAAAAACTTTTGCAATCCTCATTTTAACGTTCTTGATGTGTTTTTCGACTGTTCTTGCAGTCGGAAAACCTTCAAAACGTGAGTTCCGTGGTGCATGGATCCAGTGTGTCAATGGGCAATTCCAGGGAATGTCGACAAATCAAATGCAGCGCACGCTGACCTTCCAGCTTGATGAACTGGCAAAAGACGGGGTAAATGCCATCATTTTCCAGGTTCGTCCAGAATGCGATGCACTTTATGAAAGCAATTTGGAGCCATGGAGCCGTTTTTTGACGGGAAAACAGGGCAAGGCGCCAATGCCCTACTGGGATCCGCTGGCATGGATGGTGGAGCAGTGTCATCGCCGGGGCATGGAACTACATGCGTGGATCAATCCTTATCGTGCAAGGACAAAAAACACGAATGAATTGGCTGAAAACCATGTCGCAGAACGCTTTCCAGAGCGTGTCTTTTCCTATGACGGACTGCTGATCCTCAACCCAGGACTGTCTGAAAACAGAGATTATATTTGCCGGGTCGTAACCGATATACTGCAACGTTACGATGTGGACGGTCTACATATTGACGATTATTTTTATCCCTATCCGGTTGCTGGACAAACCATCCCAGATGAACGTGAATATCGCCAATATGGCGGAGAAATGACATGTGGAGATTGGCGGCGTCATAATGTGAATTTGTTTATTCAACAGCTTTCAGAAACCATTCGGCGAATAAAGCCTTGGGTGAAATTCGGCGTTTCTCCGTTTGGCATTTACCGCAACAAAAAGGCCGATCCGCAGCGGGGAAGTGCGACGAACGGCTTGCAAAACTACGACGACCTATATGCGGATGTGTTACTCTGGGTCGACAAAGGATGGATTGACTATTGCGTGCCCCAGCTTTACTGGGAAATAGGGCACAGGGCAGCGGACTACCACACCTTGATACATTGGTGGAACCAGTATGCCGGAAATCGTCCGCTCTTTATAGGCGAAGATGTTGAACGCACGGTCAGGGCAGCCGACCTGGAGAATCCGTCAAACAATCAAATGGCTGCTAAATACCGACTTCATCAGCAACTGCCCAATGTGCAGGGAACCGTCTTGTGGTATGCAAAAGCGGTTGTTGACAATATCGGGGGATATGGAACAGCTTTACGGACAAATTATTGGAAAAAACCGGCGCTGCAGCCGCTTATGCCCTTCATTGATTCAAAGGCACCGAAAAAGCCCGTTAAAGTAAAGCCTGTTTGGACAAGCGACGGGCAAATCCTTTTTTGGCAGAAACCTAAGTTCAAAGACTGGGGAGATGAAGTCGTGAAATTCGTTGTTTATCGTTTTGAAAAAGGAGAAAAAATAGACTTGGACGACGCTTCAAAAATCGTGACCATAACAAATCAAACGATGTACAGGCTGCCAAAAGCAGAGGAAAAGACACAATGCTTCTACGTCGTCACCTCACTTGACAGAATGAGCAACGAAAGCAAAGGGGTAAAGAAAAAAGTGAAACTGTAGAATGAATGCATGAAAAACGGGCAACTTTGTCTCACTAAGCAAGTTACCCGTTTTTTATTTTTGTTATTTCAACAACCCTTCCAGAAAACAATCCAGATCCTTCTCCAAATCTTCCATCAGATTTCCACCGATGATTATCGTCTCGTCATCAATGAGGTGAAGCTCCTCCAAACTCTCCCGCTCGTCATCTTCGAGCACGAAACTGAAAGGCTTCAAAATGCCCATCTGCTCAATCTCAGCATGCTGACGTTGCAGGTTGCTCCTGAGAAGTTTTGCAGTCTCTTCATAGAAATCCTCGTCCGTGTTTTCAATCCACTGTTCAACCACACAACGTGTAATCTCGTTTTCATCATCGTCAAAGGCAACCATTTCGCCGCTATCTTGTGAAACACGCAGATGGATGTCTGTCATCAGTACATTGTCCTCCGTCTCGGGAAACTTCTGCAAAATCTTCTTGATAAATCGATCAATCTGTTGAAGGGTTTGTTCTGTTGCTACCATTTTTAGTATGTTATTTCTTGCAAAAGTACAAATTATTTTATCAAATGTAACAAAATACAATACTTTTTCGTGACTTTTCAACACTTATTCCCATTTTTTTCGCCATTTCTGCCTTAATTTCCCCTTGTTCCCCCCCATCATCCCCATATTTTCATCAGCAGGGTCACAAAGCTTTCGTTGCCGGTCAGCCACAGCAGGAGCTTTACCGTCCAGGGAAAGAACAGGAGGAAGGCGAGGATCCGGAGCGAGCGACGGCACCAGCGCCGCCGCCTCTCGTGCGGCCATTGCAGGAACTCCTTGTGAACAGGGTGGGTGCTGGGGTCGAGTACATCCCAAAACGGCGTGGATAAGAGGAATAATAGTAACATTCCCATCATTATTACGGCCTGTATATGGTCAGGAGTAGATTCGCCTCCAC
>ODAI011798780.1_pt1 | contig 15519 bp, 13 predicted proteins | sample 1539321 | NCBI WGS metagenome assembly ODAI01 (sample SAMN02144231, study PRJEB22623) | gut metagenome | biome: sheep rumen | host: Ovis aries | place: New Zealand
CAATGCTTTGGAAGGTACGGAGCAGTGCTCTTACTGGTGAAATGTAATGGGTTTCGAGTTTCTAGTTTCTTGTTTCTAGTTCTTTCTCCGCTATGCCAGGAAAGCGTCCCAAAGGGCCGAGCTTCTTGTTTCTAGTTTCGAGTTTTCACATTTCAATTACACATTACACAACTCGCTCAACTCGCTGAACATCAGCGGGTTAGATTAGTGTAATTAAAAATCAAATTACACTGTTTTAAAGCCTTAGCTATCAATGAATTACGCATAAAGTGCAATGTGTAATAGAAATTTATCACTTTTCTTGGACAACAACCTGATAGGCATTGCCGCTACTATTGCGATGCCCCTCACATCCCATGCCGACAAGTATTTTACCTACTTTGATAAATGTTGCACGGTTTGCTTGTACACCCGGAAAACGCCCTTGCAAAATGCTGACAATCTTTGCAACAGGAAGAATGACTGCATCCGAATCACCTGATTTCGGTTTCCTGAAGAGAGCACGCACCATCTCCTCGATGCTATCCAGCTGACGGAACTGCTCGTTGTGGGCGATGACCTCGGCCGTCTCCTCATCCGTGAGCCAGTAGCGCAGGCCACCGTTGACCTCCGCTAACAGCTGCGCATACAACTGGGCATAGTCTATCGGCGACTCCGTGTCGATGCGTCCATCGACATTAACGCACAGGAACCGGCGGGAACCGGTGGGATCCGTGAGCGGCATCTGCAGGTTCGTCGTAGCGATGAAACTCGCATAGCGGCGTCGCTGCGTCATAGCTGTACCGTAGGGCACCCGCAACTTCACATCGGGTTTCGACAACAGGTACTTCAACAACGGCTGACGGCTCGCGCCGATGCTATCGAACTCGTCGACGTTGATCAAGGCGAACGACGACAGCTGGTTCAGCAGGTCGTATTCGTTCTTGAAGTTCACGCGGTCATTATAATAACGTGTGAGCTCGGGCGGCAACACCTGTCCACAGAACGTGGACTTGCCACATCCCTGTGGACCAATCAGCAGGGGCATCAGCGCATTGCCGTGACTACTGTCCTTGCCCAGCCAGTGAGCCACCATCGACCGCATCCATACGGGGAAGAAGCGCAGCCAGAGCGCATCAGCTGTAGGCACGCGTTGGGCGAAGGCCGTCACGTGGTCGCGTCCGTCCCAGGCTGGCAGGTGCTCGAGGTAGTCGGCAATAGGGTCATACTTCGGAATCAACCACGAATCGAGGTATCGGTCGATGTCCTTATCCCATGACTTCACCCCAGCCTCCAGTGCCAGGATCGTCATCGTGTTACGATCCACCTTCGCGACATCCTTGAAGGCGAAGTCTGGCTCGGCCACCTTACGATATTGTGCCACCCCCGTGAGCATGTTCTTCCGGAACACGTAGTGCTGCTCCATGAACACCCTTGTGCGCAACATCAGCATCGTGGAATCAGGGATCGCCTCAAACGAGAGTCTGTCAGCCGCCCTCCGCTTCTGCAGCCGGCGCATGGCCTGCGGGGTGTAGGCATTGTCGAAGATGGTCTGTGCGAGCAGCTTGTCACGACCGAGGTTCGGCCATAGAAGCGTCAGCTGTAGTGCCATCTCCTTGGGCACGCCGGCCTTCTGGCAGTAGGAGGCGTGGCGCGTGAGCACCTCCACACGATAGTCATCCTCATCTTCGATTTCGACACATTCATCATACGCCTTCTTCAGACAGAACTGCACGAGCACCTGCTCCGTCTGCTTCTTCGTGTGTCCCGGCAGCAGGTTGTCATCGACGGCAGCCGGTTTGCGGGGCGACACCAAGGGGACGTTCTCCGCATCGTCGACATAGAACGGTACGGCACCGGGGTTATAGCACAATTCCGCATCGGCACTGACGAGGCACGTGCGGTCGAGGTGCGGCTCCAGCACGTCCACCGTCAGCCCCAGCTGCGCCGTGTAGAACTTCTGTGCTGCCGCGTAGGCTTTGTTGTGGAAGCTGCGTATCTGCTCATCGCCGGTGGGCAGCGCGCTCTCCTCCTGGCGGCAGTCGGGATAGAGCTCCGCCCGGCAGACGATCACCACCGACCGTCCCTCGGCCCCCACGAACGCCAGCAGCGTCTGGGGTTGCCGACCCGCAAAGAATCTCAGTCCGATGGCCTCATCTGTATCCTTCAGGTTGTTCACCTCCAGCATCACCAGTCCGTTGTAGGCCACGCGTGTCATCTTCCCTTCGCGCTTCTGCCACTCCGCCGCAAAGCACACCCGTGGCACCGTCGTCGGTTCCTCCACGCACAGCTCCAGGCCATACCGCTCATCATCCATGCGGCTCACCTTCTGCAGCGGCCACACCTCGCGATACGTCTGCAGCTCGCCCCCATATTTCTGCCTGCGAATCATCTCCACCAGCTCCTCCATTTTTATACGAGTAGCGGTGGTAGTATTTCCACGGTTTTTAAAGAGTGTTATCATAGTTTAAATTTTAAAATAAAAGTCTATGAGAGAAACTGTAATCAGAAGAATTGAGGGAGAACCTTCTTTACGTACAACGTATACCTTGAATACAAAAAACCAAAAGAATTTAGCGGCGAAAAACCATATACGATACCATTAATAAGAACTAATACAATATTAAATAGTAGATAAGGAATTATCAAACGTTTAAACTTACCAGCAACAAGTTCACTAAACGACTTGTTATTTTTGTAGGTATAACCCGAGAGAACAAAAAAAACGGGAACAAAAACAAAATAAGTCGTCCAAACAGGACGCGGAAGAAAATGCATCCTAATGATAGCTATCAAACAAAGACACTTTGCTATATCTATGTATGCTAATCTTCCCTTTAACATGGAAAAATCCTTCATTTCCTTCCCTCGACAATCCAGTTCTCTGGTATATATCCTTGATTTTTTGAATTCATTTCTGCATCGTTATACCAAAAATCTGCAGAGGGAGCGACCACTATTTTATGAGGATTACTATTTAGCCAAGCCCCCCACCAAGAAAAAGAACTATTTGCGATAATATTATGTTTGCAATTACTCATCAGCCTCATATCATCATATCCAGAATTTCCCTCAACAAAAGTCACCTCGCCATTTATTTTAAAATTGTCTTTTGCCCATGCAACATCATCAGTAAAAAGAAAAAAATGGGGATTATCTACATATTTTTCAATATAAGAAATAGAATCATAATAGTAATCCAAACTTAACACATTAAAATAGTTATCATTCAAATAATCACCACGTCTAATATGCACTGATACCGCTTCAGATTCCAGGATGCTATCCATATAACCTTGAACTCGGGGTGAAATAATAGAGTCAAAAGCAAAAGAATGCCTTATTTTATCTTCCAATTTAACAGCATATTTTTCTGTTTGAAAAAAACCTATTACATAGTCTTTCTCCGTTAAACTATCCAACAATTTTTCATCTATCTGACATGGCATACTCTCTCTCTTAATTGAAATTCCATTCAACAATAGATATAAACGTTTAAAAATATGATTCTTTATATTTCCTTGCAAATGGAAATTCGGTCTAAAAATAGAGTCCTCTGTCTTTAACTTCACATTTGGGAATTGCAACAAGTCTAATGGCCTTCTCACACTTGTAGTATTACTATTGCGAAATCCATTTAGATTATACTTTACATCCATTCCCAAAATATGACGACAATACTCACCAAATGTATATATAAACATTTGATTGCCTAACCCATAAAACATGTCAATAATCATCGTATATGCTTTAAATATTAAAATAAGTTCCGTAGATATCAAAAAAACGCTTAGAAATTCGAGATGGACTATGGTATATTCTAACTTGGGAACGTCCTTTTTCAGCTACTTCCTGATACTTATTTCTCTTGCTTGCTATTGCCAATAACAAAGAGGCTACTTCACGAGCATTCTGATACCGCACACAAGAATCCCCATGGCGTACGCATATATTTTCAAAAGCATATTTGGAACCAACAACAAGCAAACCGTTAGCCATTGCACTCAGTACTTTTCCTTTTGTTCCCGTACCATAACTAATTGGAGATAATTGAATGTCATGTTTTACAAGTTCCCCTGCATAATCTTCCACCCAAGTTTTGAATACACAAGGAAAGCCATTTTCTTTGAACTGGGTTTCTACATTATCCCATCCTTTACCCAAAATAGTAAACTCGTAATTTTTCTGCAATTCCTCTCGATATTTCAGGAGATTGGGAAGCATACGATCTATATCATCTTTCATATAAATATTATATGATCCCGCAATAATAACCTTCAACTTATCATGAGAAAAATCAATCATTTTATCTTTTAACAAATAGTGAGGGTGTAAAAGAAAATAGGAATTCTGATAACCGTAAATCTGTTCATAAAAACGGCAATCCTCCATTCCTACAAAATGCACTTTTAAGTTGGGAAGATTCCAGTTCCTTTCAAAGTGTAAACCTTTCTTCAACATAATTACATTATGTCTCAAAGCCTTCGGATCCATAAGGCAATCTCTTGTGTCAAAATTACGTACGCGAATAAGGGCCTCACAATCACAACCTGAGATGACAAATTTCTGCTCAGGCATTCTTACTGCTAACTTGTAAAAGAAATAGGGATAAATCCAAACCAAATCCGAATTTTCAGAACGAACTCTATTAACCAGTTTTTCATTAACCAAATAACAATTAATATGTGATTTCATAAAAAACTTGTTAAAACGCCAAAGCCACACATTGTCAAACAACTTATACCACCATGGTTTCTTAAGCAATACAATTTCCGCATTTAATTCCTTTTCTATTTTTTGAATTGTCTTCTCATTAATACTATTTGTATTAAAAGAAAACACTTTCAAGAGAACATTAGATGGGCGATGCCTTAAAATAGCATAAATCAACCCTGAAATACCTCTTGTATTTTCCGGTGTTGGTGTATAGCTTGTTACAACAATTACTTTCATATTTGACGGTTACTATTTGATTCACAAGTGTCCGGTTAAAACCGCCGACAGCACTTGCAAGTTATTGATATTTAATACATTATGATACTTTTAAAATTTAGCCGATTTGAATTGGAAATATCTCCAACAGGTAGACTTTCCCAAAAAGTGATTGCTGATTATCAGCATGTTACAGAATCGATTCATGTCATTTTGGGTCATGTAAAAATATAACTGGACAGCAGTGAATTTTAATTATCCATTTTGGATAGACTCTATATGCATTATCATAATATACATCCAAGTTTCGCAAGTTCCTAACTTGCGAAACTTGAATTATATATACTAAATGAGTTCTATTAGACTCTTTGCCGCTTAACTGATATCTTCTCATTAATTGTCTCTTCAATCATTTTGTTTAAATTTCATGATTACTGCCAATCTTGACACGAAGCATCTAATACTATTTGCCATATCGCCCAGTATCATGATAGCCAGTATCCCCCATTTAGGATAATTTCGGTAAGCCTTATAATAATACAAATCGGATTGTCTAGTATAATCAACACTTGGTTTTTTAATTGAGTTTCTCTTTGTAGATACACTTTTTAGATGAATTACTTCCGTTTCTGGATACCAATATGGTTGTTTACCCAAATGCTTTTGTAAACGTTCTGAAATACATTCTTCTTCACGGTAAAGAAAAGTATTTGGATCCATCATTCCAATTGTGTAAAAATCACTTGCACGCATCAAAAAGAAACAGCCAATAATAACATAATGAAATCCCTCTTTAGCATTTTCCATATAACCTTGTTCCATGTATTTTCGATACCATGAGAATGGAAGAGGTATAGCATAAGGAAGGAAATAACGCTTCCATGGATTACTATAGGGGATTGGCCCCTGAGGAGCATCACTATCTTTTAAACGAATACGTGGACCGATTGCTCCGATTCTTTCATCGGAGTCCAATTTCTCTATTAACTTACCAATAACGCCTACATCAGTAATCAAAATATCATCATTTGTAAACAATAAATAATCTGGTGACATATATTTCCTTGCAAACTCTGCACCTTGATTATTTCCTTTTGCAAAGCCTTGGTTACCTTTAGTTGGCAAAACAACTATTTTACTTCCATGATATTCTTGACCTTCGTGAATTAATTCTGCTCCCGTAATTCCCTTATGTAGCAATTCATCAGAATCTGTACTTGCAGAGTTATTCACAACTACCACATGGGTAACTTCCTTCAATTTAGATAACTCATCATTAACAAAATGACAAGTCATTTCTTCATTTTTATAACTAACAACTATCGCAATAACATTCATTTTCTACTAAATACAGAATTATATATCTTTTGCTTAAAATCTTTCAATAGAGATTTAAAACTAGGTGACACAAAAGAAATAAGAGTTGTACTAAAAAAAAGCAACAGAAAAGCAAATACTGCAGATTTTATCATCCATACTCCCCAGGAAAGAGACAAGGAGGGCAATATGCACGAACTGAGAGAACTAGCAGCAAAGTACGAACAAACAAATGCCACAAAGTTTTTGAACAAAATCCACCAATAATGATGTATAGAGACTTTTAATCCTCGCGTAAAAAGGAAATAAGGTTTCCATAAATAAATAATAATAAACGCCGAAAGAATTGGGCCAAGAAGAACACCTTTCAACCCCCAAACCGAACCAAAAAAGACTGAAACTATTATTAATATAGAGACTTCAGCAACCGGAGACCATATATCCGAAAATAACCCAGAGCCCTGGATAAACTGATCTGTACATAATCTTAGAATACCTAGGAAGTACTCTATTGAAATCAGCAATACAACACCTTTTGCTAATACATACTGTTCTCCCAACCACAAAGAAATGAAAGGTGATGACAATTCATAAATACTAGCAGCAATTACCCCAGCCGCAATCATATCTATAGCAAAAAGTTTTTCATACACATCCAATATTTTTTTCTTATCTCCTTCTGCAATGAGACTACCCACACCTGCATTAGTACTACCTAATACAGCATTAACGATAGCGTTTAACTTTCCCCCTATCAATGTATAGTTATTATATAAAGCAACCACTGGCAATGAGACATAGCCATAAATCAGAACTGGCATTAACTGATAATGAGCGAAACCACCTATCTTATGAATAAATATCTGTTTCACATACTTCCATATGTCAGGATACTTTTTAAAAAGTTTCCTGCCTAATTTTACCTCTGCTTTCAGCCATGGATAGACTTTACCAATTCTCCAATAGAGAATAACAGAATAGACCATGCTGAACAATATCTGAAGAGCGATATAAACATAATAGTTATTAACCCAATAAATTAGACCCATCTGAGCTAATGTCTGAACGACCGTTACAACTTGATAGTAACCAGTAACTTCATAATTGCGTTGGTCTGCCGTAAGTAAAATCTGAGGATAGTTGACAAAATAGCCCAAAAGAGAACTAAATATTGCAGCATAATAAGCAAAATAGATGATACCCCATGAAAAAGAGGTACTTGGGAATATCAAAGGAAGGAATAAAGAGAAAAGAATACCAACTCCTAAGATAAAAAGACCAACCAAACGGTAGAGATATCCAAAAACGGAAATCAATTCATTAATCTTATCTCTATTCCCTTCAAAAATAGGTTTATAAAGTAAGAAGGCGATGGCCATTCCTACACCAGATTCTGCAAGATTAAAGAACCCTAAGAAACTTGTGATTGTTGCTGTTAATCCAAGGAATTCCGCCCCGAGGAAATCGAAGAAAACCTTCCTCGAAAAGAATGCAACAATCAATGCCACAAAATAGCAAATCAAGTTTACACGAGCATTCAACAAACTCTTTTTTATACGAGAATCGCCGTTCATTTTAGGCTCTAGTCTTTAATATACCCAAACGCGCACACAACAAGTTGAAGAATCCTGTTAAGGCCAACGGAACTATCACACCAGTTACGAAATACAAAAGCCAAAACTGATTTGAAAAACTCTCTATCACTGGAAACTCAGCCAAGTGCTCTATCGGAAGATCATACAACAAAATAATGGAAAGTGATATTATTTTGAAGCTTAAAAAATGCCATGTCAAGATTTGTAAAGTATGGGTTCCAATATAATTAAAAAATGATGATAATCTTTTCCCGATTGTCTCCCATGGAAGACTATATACTACCCATGTCCCCAATACCCCCGTTATAATAAACGGTACCATTTTGCCATTCTCATAATAGAGGCTATTCATATCTGATCTCCAGAAAAACGATCCGATAACAACAACAAAAAAGGATAACAATGACAACTTCCAGCCAAACTTATCAATGTCATACTTCTTGAAAAAAAAACCAATAAGGATAAAAGATGCAGCCAATGATGGCTGAGAACCACAATGAAAATATGGAACAATAAAACTAAAATGATTAATCAAAACTGAAATAGAAATCGTTACAACTAAGGAGCTAATATCAAGATAAGACTCTTTAACATGGTAGCGTCTAACGATTCTTTCCTTTATCAATAACAAGATGAAAGCAAACAAAGAACCCAGAAACAATGCTCGCATAAACCAATATGCACCTAACAGTTGGTCATGCCCTGTCATATGAGTTGGAATCCAAATTGCCCTGTCAATAAAATCTTGATAATCGTATAGATGGTCACTACCCATTACCTTTCCATATGTGGCATTATAGATATTAAGAGAAAAGAACAAATTGTGAAAGCAAAGGAATAACAAACTCCATTTTACATATGGCCAATAAAGTCCCTTGATTCTTCTCAATATAAATTGCTTAGGAGCATATAAATATTTTTCTTTAAGACAAAAGCCAGACAAAAAGAAAAATAAAGGCATATGGAACATGTATAATACCTGCGTAACATAAGGTATCGAGCAGGAACAGTGCCCCAACACCATTAATAAGATTCCTATCGCCTTTGAATATGTTACACTCTCTTTTAACAGCACTATTTAAAAAAGCATTAATACGAAAATACTAATAGGAATGAAAGGAGGCAATTATATTTGGAGATGAAGATGAAAAAACATCTATTCCACAAATGATCCTGTTAATTATAAACCTACCCCAACTTTAAAAAAATACTATTATTGAATCACTAACAATGAGTATGTACTCCTAATAAGGAAAAAGTATTCTTGGCGATACGTTTATTTTTCTGTGATTCAGTTTCCATTAGAAACTATTCCGAAAAGAGCTTGAAAATTGCCCTTCTACATTTTTTATTGCCTGTACAAATATGAATAAAATTAGAATCTATTCTATAAGCTACATAGCAGGAGGATAAAAGTGAAAAGTCAGGGAAAAAAGAGTTGAGTTCAACGAAAGAGAAGACAATCAGAAAAAATCGGGGTCATCGTATCCGAATTTCTTACAACGGATATACTTTATTTTTCTCCGAATCTTATAATAAAGCCTTTCTAAAACCATCCATTTGGGCGTTAACATACCTGAACCACCTTTCTTTGGAATTCTCCAATCTTTTCCATATGTATATTCAAGTAAAGCCTCTGGATTACTTGGGATATATGTTTTCAAACCACAAAACAAATACTCCTCAAAAGATCGGAACAGCCTTTTAGGAATGAACTCCTCTAGGATTACACCATATCCTAAAGAATATGGAAAAAACGTTTTTCTAAAAACATCAACATCACAAGTTACACCTTTATACATAAAAGTATATATGAACCCCTTTTTATATTTGCAAATCATAACATTATTTGCATATAATTCAGGGATAGCCTTCTCTAAACTTTTGACTTCAGATTGTAAAATGCCTAAATCCAGATCATTATCATGCGGAATAAACCCATGTTCTCTTATTGCACCCAATAATGTTCCCCATAATAAATAAGGTTTTATGTCGTACTTGGGAAGAATGGAGTAAATAATCTTTAAAGCTTCTAAAGCAGTTTCTTGATTGATAGCATCTTGGCCAGCAGACCATGGTATACGCTCAAATTCAAACTTGGAACCATTAATTATTATATAATCTTTTTTTGTTTTCATAATCTAAATCATTAAAATAGTAAATAATCGTATTGTTTGGTCTAACGAGCACTCTGCACATCCTTAAAAAACGACCATATCATAAAAATAATGATAATTCCAATTGGAAAAGCTGCAATGATACTTACTGACTGCAGACCATACATCGAGTTCTCTGCGAAGATCAAACCTATGGGGAACAAAATAAACATTACAGCCCATAGGGTTCGGATGGCCTTGTGGGGTTCCTCATCCGGCGAGATGCGCTTGTAGGAATAGGTAGAGGCAATCAGTGTCAGCGTGTCAAACGAGGTAGCATAGAACATAATCATCGTAATGACAAGAAGTATCATGGCTACTTCTGGTAGTGGCAATGTGCCGAGGATTTTCAGGATGGCTTCATAGTAAGTCCCACCTCCATCAACAAAGCCTACAATGTCGAGGCCGTGCTTCATCTGCTGCGCCAGGCCATAGTTGCCCAAGATGATGAAGGACGTAAAAGTACCAGCCAGGGCCCAGCCATAACCGCCAAGAATCGTGTTCCTGATGGTGCGGCCTTTACTGATCATACCGATAAAGAAGGGGGTGCCAATGGTCCACGCCATCCAGTATGCCCAGTAATAGAGTGTCCAGTTCTGGGGGAACGAGGTTTCACGTAACGGATCAAGCGTAGTTGAGAGACCGATGAAATTCTGAACGAGATTTCCGATGGACTGGAAGCCTGTTTCAAGGATGTAACGTGTCTCGCCTCCAAGGAAGAGAACATAGGCCAGGAAGGCGAAGAAGAAGTACATACACCACTTGGCCATCTTGGAAATGCCTTTCATGCCGAACCATACAGCAAGCGTATAGATGATTGCAATGAGGATCAGCAGCAGGATGGTCAGGATGACACTGTCGGAGATGCCTAACACGCTGCACAGCGCGGCAGACAGCAACGGAGTGGCTAGGGAGAACGTCGTCGCAATGCCTGCCAACATGGCAAGGATGGCAATGATATCAATCAGACGGCCCCACTGGCCATCCATCTTGTCACCGAAAAGTGGACGGCAGGCTTCGGAAAAGCGCTGGCGCTCTCGCTTACGGACGTGTATCATAAAGCCGAAACAGACGGCTAGGATGATATGGAAGCACCAGGCAATGGGACCCCAGTGAAAAAGGGGAAAGGTCGGAGCCCACATCTGCATGCTGCCCATGGACTTGACGTGGGGATCGCTGGCATACATGGCCCATTCGCTCAACGAGTAGAAAAGGATGTCGGCGGCCAGGGCTGAGGTGAATATCATGGCACCCCACATGAAATTACCATACTGGGGTTTGTCCAAATTACCAAGTTTCACTTTTCCATATTTGGAAAAGGCTGTCCAGATGCTGAGCCAGAATACTCCGACACCAAGGATGGCATAATATAGGCCGCAGTCGTCACCGATGAACTTGCGGATACTTTCCAAGACAGTCTTGGAACTGTCAGGGATGACCATGAACAGCACGCAAAGAGCTGCAACACCCAAAAAGGGAACCAGAGTGGTTACCCAGTCGATTCTTCTTCCTAGTTCTTCTCTTTCCATAAAGTTTTATGTATTGTTTAGTTTTCCCAAATTTTGTATTGCGCGGTTGTAACGGTTCATGCCATATGTTCCGAAGTCATCGCCCTTGGCTTCCTTGATGACCGTCCATTGGGACCAGAGATAGTCCCACAGTATTTGGTAGCAGAGGATTTTCTCTTGTGCATGGACTGGCACGTCACCTCCGAAATAGCGGTTGAGGACATAGTCCTGATTCTCACCAGTAAAGCCGGATTCAAGGAACAGGGCTGCAAGGTCGGCCATGGGGTCGTTCATGCCGGAGTATTCCCAATCTATCAGATAGAGACGACCGTCTGCGGACTTGATGAAATTCTCCGGGACGGCATCGTTGTGGCACGGCCTCAGGTCAACACCAAGCATGTTCAGGCGGTTTTCCAACGACATGACAGCGGGCAGGACATCTTCCCAGCCGTCGTACATGGTGGCACAGGCCTTCTGCATCAGCATCTCGTACTTGCCGATTTCCTTGAAAATATTAAACTCGTTACGCAGACGGACATGGGCGCCGTGTATCTTTCTGTAGATGTCTGCAACCTTCGTCATGTTGTCGGGGCGCTGGATGGTGGCACTGTTGAGTGTCTCTGCCCCTGCCACATATTCAGTCAGCTTCACACCTGTCTTGGCATTGAAGTAATAGGTGACAGGATTCACACCGAGGCGGCTGCCCTCACTGGCATTGAACATCTCGTTCGACCTCTCCACCATTCCCTCCGAGCCGTTTCCTGGAACTCGGAGCACGTAACTCCTGCCGGAATAATCAACACGGAAATTCTTGTTGCTCATGCCGCCAATCTTCGTGATGACAGCGTCGGAGACATCTTCATCAGGGAATATAAGGGAAAGGTGGCTCATGAGATTGGCTGGATCGAACGGGTCTTCCCTCCTGCGGAGACGTGGATAGACCTCATTCCTGAGCTTCTTGAAGTCTGCCATGTGGTCGACCTCTCCCCAGATGAGATTGGGAAAGTGAAGCACGGGCCGTTCTATCGCATCCGTCACGTCCATGAGCAGGTACTCATAGTTCAGGTAAGGATTGTCGGACTGGTGCCAGGCTTCCATGATCTTACGGAAGGTCGGAAGGGATATGCGCATGAGCCCGAGCAGCTCGCCTTCGAAGCGACGGACACGGTGACGGTCCTTCGTAATGCCGGTAACAAAGCCGGACATGGTCTCGACGAAGCACTCGTCGCCGCTGCCGCTTTCCTCCGTCATCACGAGGCAGTTGCCTTCTGCGATGTCTGTGAGCTCTTGTATGACTTTCTTCTCATAGAATGTATCACCCTCGATGAGTAGGAAGTCTTCATGGACTACACTTTCTATTAATGCCAGAGAGCCCATTGAAGAGGTAAACTCATAATCTTGATTGATGATGAGCGTCACGTCTGAGGATTCGTACTTGCTGAACAGCTCTGCCTTGTAGCCGATCACGATGACTATGTGCTGATAGCCTGCCTCACGGAGTAGCTGCAACGTACGGTCAAGGAGGCATACACCTTCTGAAAACGGGAGGAGTGGATATGGGACGGAGCTGTCGCGCTCCTTACGGGCTGTCAGTATGACTGCGGTCTTCATCGTTTCGTCTGTTTTAAGCCTGACTGGCTGTCGTAGAGATATCGGTCTGCACCTGCCAGGAATGTGAACTGGAAGGTATTCTCATCAAACCTTATCTTCTGGAATTCATGGAGGTCTTTCTCTTCCCAGCCACGCTCTGAACAGAGGGATTTGAGGATGGCGCTGCGGGTGTCCGACCAATAACTGCCGTCAAACAAGCGGAGCTCGTCGAGTGTGTCAAACTCAAGGATGTCGCCGTCGGCATATCGGTTGATCTTCATTGGAAGCTCAGGGATATGGCAGATATAGACATCCTCCCAATAGCCTTGGCGGGTCTCTGGATTTTCGTATTCCTTTTTAAGTATCTCGGCAAAGCGCTTGGAAAAGAGATTGTTGAAGTATACGTGTCCGACCATGTACCAGCTGTCGTGACCACCGACTGTTACGTTACTGATCGTGCCGTCCTCATCTGCGGTCATGCAATACTCACCGGTCGGACCTTCAGCATAGAGGGCGGAATAACAGCTCACACTTGGCTCGTCGAGGAACACATTCCGCGGGAAGTAGTTGTCTGAGCTGCACAGGTAGGTATCTGCCAGCCTGTCAAGGACACGTATCACGGAAGAGGTGTTGTTGTATCTGGCATAGTCCTCATTCATCACGAGGTCGACGCCGTACTTGCCCTGTAGATATTGGAACATCCCGGCCTTGTAGCCGACGACTATCGTGATGTCTGTGATGCCTGCTTCATGCAGCTGGCGGATCTGGCGCTCGATCAAGACCTCGCCTTTTACCTCAAGGAGGCCTTTGGGGCGTTCCACGCAAAGGGGAACGAAGCGCGAGGATGTTCCCGCGGCCATGATGACGGCATTACGCTTGGGCATTATTCTCAGAATGACAGTGAGGCCTTGAAGTTCACGTGCGACTTCTCATAGACGGGATTGATGATGTACATCAAGCTGAGAGGCAGGGCAAGGCCGTTCTTGAACGAGAGGTTGTAAGTATACTTCAGTTCGATATTGCAAACTCCGAAGCCGTGCTCGTAGCCGTTATAGCAGCTCTTGTTGAAGGCGGCACCGACGGCAAGGGCAAGCTGGTGGTCGTCGAGGAAGTCATAATGGCCGCCTACCTCGGCATAGGTGGAATAGGCCTGCTTGCCTTCGGAATTCTTGTCTGCACCGGCAAAGAAGTTCGACAAAGTCAGGTAGGCGGGAATCGACTCGGGCGCAATGGTGACCATACCCTCCAGCCAATGACCGGTCTCGCGGCCCTTCAGGTTGAAATAGTCATCGTGAGGAGTGGTCGTGGTGGGATAATAATAATCATTCAGACCGACCGTCAGCCACTTGTAGGTGTAGCTCAGGCCGAGGTCCACTTCGCTGTACTTGCCGTTGATGGCATAGCCGCCCATCACGTAGGCATACAAGCCGCTCTTCTGATAGCTCAGCTGAGGGAAGAGAACGGGGGCGGCATCCTCTGTCTGCATCTCCATGCCACGCCAGACATATTTGGTCTGGAGGTCAAGGCCAAGGTGGAAGTTGGATATCTTACTTGGCACTTTATCTTGAGCAAGTAATAAAGATGTTGCCATTATAGCAACAAAAGTCAACAAAACTCTTTTCATTTTCATCATAATAAGTAAGTTAAGTAACTATATACAAAGAATTGGAAGATAATTCCTAAAGAAGCTGTTCAAGAACAATAATCTAAGAGTCCTGGCAAGTTGCATAAGCAGCCACTGGACATTGCGACGAGCGGGACTTTCGTAGCTCATCTAAGAAAAGGTCAGCAACATCAATTACACGTGCACTATGCGCACATAATACGCGCTGCTTCGGCCGATGATCTTCGGTTCAACTGCGCTGAAGCGCGGTTCAAAGTTCAAAGCTCAATGTTCAAAAGTTCCACAAATTCCTGTATTTTCAGGACTCGTAGTTGTGGGAATGAAACATTCTGTTTTAATACATCAAAATGCCTATCATTAGAAATGATGTATTCTGCTTGTCCGCAGACTGCACAATCCACAAACATATTGTCATCAGGATCTGATGTGATAAGATTGAAATGCCGGAACCGTCCAATGTTCATCTAAAATGCGCTCAATAGCTTCTGCATTTAAAGCACCTTCTTCCCAGAGACGGTCAGCCTCCTTTTGGACCTCTGAGGCGTAGCAATCTGCCAAAAATTTCTTCAACTCTAGCATAGATTGTTCCGTAGGACAATAATTAAACATTTCCAACAGATGTAATTGAATGGGAGTAAATACCGTGGGGGCAGCGGCAGGCTCCTTGGCCATATCGCTGTCAGGGGTGGGATGAGGATATTTCATAATCAAGTGCGATGAAACGCGGTTCAAAGGCTCCTGCGGAGATGTTCAAAGTTCTTTCTCCGATAAACTACGAAAGCGTCTCCATAGGAGCCGAGCGCAAGGCGACGGAGTCG
>ODAI010812171.1_pt1 | contig 15518 bp, 7 predicted proteins | sample 1539321 | NCBI WGS metagenome assembly ODAI01 (sample SAMN02144231, study PRJEB22623) | gut metagenome | biome: sheep rumen | host: Ovis aries | place: New Zealand
ATAAATATCATACATAACCTGCGGAGTGCACATCTGTGAAATCGTATCGGAGATTTTATCTTTAAGTTCAAAAATATCTGTTTCTTTTGAAATACCGATTATCTCACGCTGATTGCTTACACCAATAACAAGGCGCCCGCCAGCACCATTCGCAAAAGCGGCTATTGTTTTTATCCTAAGGATTCTGCGGGGAGTTCTTTTTTGAATTCTAGGGTACGGCTTTCACCGTTCTGGATTTCTTCTTGTATGGTCATTTAGATGCCCTTATATTTTCTAGCTCCATTCCCCAGGATTCATGTTCAATGTGCGTAAATTTTCGGTTACCCCTCTTACGATGCTATCATCTGCACCATCTGAAAAATGTGCATCGATTGAAATATGAACATCCAAACTTACATCAGGAGATTGATTTAAAACAGATATAATTTCATCGTAAATCTTATTCGCTTTTATTGCCAATTCACCGAATTGAATCTTCTGGTCAATATAAAAATGGTTCTTTTTAGGAGTTGGCGTAGGTGCTGGTGCTGCACCTCCTGTTTGAGTGCCTACACCAGGATTTGGCATTGCAGTAGTTGTTGTTCCTGCACCACTGGAAGTTGTAGTTGTCTGTGTAGACTGTGCAGTTTTTTCTGTTTCGATTGCAGATTTAGCAACATCTAATGGTACAATCAATGTTTCATCCGTAATAAGATCTACCTGTTTGCCTAAAGATAATCCCATTAATTTCCCATTATTTCCAATTCCATCAGACAATCCAAAATAATCAGAAGAACCAGAAGACTGCGTTACTGTCGCATCAAGAACATGTCTTTTCTGCAATCTTGCAAAATAGATGTACTTTGTTGAATCCTCCCAGAATTTTGAAACGGGAACTGGTTCATTGCTATTTTGCCAGTAAATAGTTTTCAAAGTATTATTTAAATGTATTGGTCCCCACTTTTGAATAACATATTCATTTTCTTTGCAAGCGGTTTCAATGGATTTAATGTAAAGGTCGTTAATATTTACAGATAAATGCTCAAGAGAGAAATCTGTTTCACCTGGTAACTGGAATGGAACAAATAAATGCTTCCAACAATTTTGAACTTGACTTGATAATGCTTTTTTTACTGCGTCACAATCTGTTTGAGCATTTTTCATATTATACATATCAAGGTTTATTCGACCGCTTTTTGCGTCTTCTATGATTGATTCCCAAGCTATGTATTTTTTCGCCGCTTGTTCAACAGTATTTAATGTTTTACTGTCCGGTGCAACAAAAATAAGTCTGTTCTGGTGTATTCGAAGATTAGAACCAAAATTTTTAACGTAATTTGTTACAGCTTTCTCTGCATATTCAAAGTTTTCTGTTGAACTGTAGAATTGAGATGGACTCAAATATACTAATCTCAAAGCCTCATCATCTGGGATTTCAGAGCTCTCAGGGAATCTGTGAACAAAATCAAATAAAGTCTTCAAATCAGAAAGCTTTTGTAAAATGTCTTTTAATAATTCTAAAACCTTAGGATCATTATCTTTAATTCGATTACACCTGTCTTCCAGTTCTTTACGCATATTAGCTGTCGTTGCGAATCGATAGTAACGTTTATCAGCACCTTCGCCACTTCCACTAATATCTAAATAATGTAATTTATCTGCAATCTTTTTTATGGCATCGATATATAAAGCAGAGTTTTGTTCAGGTTGTAAACAACATAGCAAAATGTAATCAGAAGCAACACCTTTTGCGGTTTGTGTAGAATGTGAATTTGTTCTAATCTCGTTCGCAATAGGAGATGTTTTCATAAAAATAGAGCGTGAGACTTTTTTAGCACATAGATATTTTCCAATTCTAGGGTCTCCCATATCAATTTTTGAACTCTCAGAATTGTCTCCATCAATGTCCTTTGTAATAACCTGTTCCCATCCGTTTCCATTTAGAACAGCACATAATTCTGTAGATACTTTACCGTCTGAAACAGGAATGCTTGAAGGAAGAATAAATAAATCTGTATTATTCTGTTTCCATAAAGAAGCAATCACTGTAGAAAGTAATTTAAGAGTACCTCGTGTTTTCTGGAATTTTTCAAGTGTAGCCCATTCTTCATATAAACAGTCAAATAACTGCGGATGAATTGGATATGCACGTTCAAGTCTTTCCAGATATACAGATTCCTGAGTCTCTGAGGGCAACATTTTATTCTCAGAACGGTACATATCAAAGAATGCCCTGCAAACTTCTTTTTTGGCTTTTTCGTCTGTAATTTCTTTAAACAGACGTCTTCTTACAATTTCAAAGGATTCTTCAGTTCCGACCGGTTTCCATATTGCCTGAACACGTCCAAAATATTTTTCAAGCGAAACCAGAGCTTCTTTTGCATCATCATTTCCAACTTCTGTTTCAGATTCCGGTAACGAAGCAAGCAATATACAATTCGGAACAACTTTACAAGCTTCTGTCAACGCCTGTACAAAGGAAATATTACTATTAAAAGTTCCAGCAGGTAGATTATCATTACCAATAAGCTGTCGAATAAAAGCCAATAACTCATCAACCAAAATAACACAAGGACCATATTTTGTGAAAATGGAAGCAAGTAAATCTTTTCCTGGGGATGTTCTATTTTTATCAGAATCCTCAAGTTGTTTATATCCTTCTTCTCCACCAAGCTGCCATGCAAGTTCTCCCCATAAAGTTTGAATCTTATAATTTCCTCTTGTCCAAGCCTGTCCAGGACTTAAATTGTTTCCATCAATTACAGCAACATTTGCTTGTGGAATATCATTAAATTCCAATGTATCAAGTAAAGCGGAAATTCCTTGCAATTTATTTAGAGTACAAGTTCTTTTTGCCAAATGGTAAACAGCAATCATAGAGTGTGTTTTACCACCACCAAAAGAAGTCTTTAACTGAATAACAGGTTCGCCACCTTTTTCATTAAGACGCATAATTACATTTTTAAGCAAAAGAGACATTCCTTCTGTAATATACGTTCTACTATAAAAGGTTTCTGCATCCTGATATTCTACACTTGCTTTTCCAGAAGCAACTGAATTCAAATCAGCTGCAAATTCTGACTGTGTAGAAGTTCCATTCAAGACATCATCGTGTGGTATTGCAATTTCTCGCCATGCTTTAAGTGCCATAATATTTCCTCTTTATGCTAATTTAGCTTGTAATTCATCAATAATTTTTTCGTTATTAAGGTAATTTAATCCGTCTAAAAGATTATTAATTTTGTTATCTTTATAGACTTCAAATGTACCTTCCCACTTTACTTCTATTGTCAATTTCTTTTTATGATTGACAAACTCAATATCAAAACCCCAGAAGTAATCAGAATCATCTAATCTCTGTTTCGTTTCATAGCCGTTCTCGATAAGAAATTTACAAACATCACTTCTTATAGGATCAAGCATTACCCAGTCATGATGCGCCATTGGTCTTGAAACATTTAGGCTATTATATGAATTCTGAAAACGTGTTGCTTGCCTTGCTTCTTCTTGCATCCAATTTTGCAATATTTCTGTTTTGTATAAAGCCTCATGTGCAAACCCTTTCTTTCTTATTGCTAGTTCTGATTCTCCATTTTCTTTAGCTTTTTCTGCAATTAAAGATGGTCTTTGCGTATCAGCTTTAAGCATTTCAAGCATTTTGTCCTGTGAAGGCTGATTACAATATCTGATAAGGGCATCAATGACATACTGGTCATTTACAAGCATTTTCTTTAAATAATGTTCTTTCTCATCTTTGTCTGTATAGAAACTTCTTCCTTTTCCATTTCCATTTCTGAACTTTTCGAAAGAATCATAATTACTAATAAGAGCTCTTAGAAGGATGTGTCCACTCCTTCTGTAATTTGAAGAAATTCCATTATCATCAAAGATAAATGAAGCCATATCAAATCTATGATTGAACTCTTCTTGTGACATGTTTTCTGTAAGAAGGAAAGTAATTGAACCTTCAAAGAAAGGATGTTTTTCTGCATTTATAAAAATCTTTTCCCATGAGTTATCTTTGCAGATATAAGAAGCTTTTATTCTTTCTTCTCTTATGGCTTTTTCTGAAGAATGAAGAATAATAACAGATTTTTCGTCTGCAAGGAAAGAATATATCTTATCTCCATTTACAGATAATTCATTAATCAATTTTATTGCACGTCCTAAAGCCGCTGCATCATTAATATCTGTATTAAGAGTGATATTCCAAACAATTCTCATCCACTCTTTGAATTGTTTTTGATTATAATCAAATAATTCCAGATACCGTGCCATTGCAAAGAATACAATTCTGTCTTTTGAAGTTATTTTTGGAGAGAAAATTGAATACTCCATTTTTTCTCCACCTTTCTTTTCCTGCCAATATTGCCAGTTTGGTTGTATATCCTGTGTTATTGCTACATAATTTTCTGAATATTGATTGAAAAAATGTTCAAAAGAAAAAAGCACATTCTCTTCTGTATTATCAAATATAGATTTAAATTCAGTAAAATCAGAATATGTATCTTCTTTACCGTTGAAATATTTGTATACAGGATCAGACGTAAGAGATTTTCCTTCAATGTCTGTATAAGCAAGATATTTACCAAGACAATATCTCTTGAACAGCATCATAAAACGTTTATCTACTTTTTTGTCTGAATCTTTAACAAGATTCCAAATTGTATCTGTCCACTTATTATCTAATTCCAAACTGATTTTTGAGAAATGTTCAATTTCTGTATTGCTTTCCCCGTATTTTACTTTTGCATAATAATCTGCGCAGTATGGATTATCTCCTGCTTTCATCCATTTTGTTAGGTCAGCCTTAAAATTCTCAAAATGAGTAAGAGGCTTTCCTCGCGCATTCATTTTTACATAAAGTTCATCTGTAAGATTAAAATTATTAAGAGGCAAAATATAAAAATGCAATTTATTCAATCGTGGAAAATATAAAACGTTATCATCAAGTTTTTTATACAACTCATCAATTTGCTCAATCATGTTTAACATTGCCTGAATTGTTGGATCTTTATGATAAGATTTATAAAACCAGTGAGCATTTGTAATAACATCAACAGGAAGTTGTGTTCGAATATTTAATTGCTGCTGACAAAGATTTTCACAAAACATTCGTGAGGAAGCTCTGGTTTCATAAGTAAATTTCTTAAGTTTCTTTGCAAACTCTTCAAAAGTATCTTTTTCAAATTCACGTGTAGCAAAATACCAGTGAAGCAAGAATAAAGTTGTAAGTCTTTGCTGACCATCCAATGGTTCAAACTTACCTAGATGTACAGCACCGTAAATAAAGTCCATTTCCATTTCTGTATCATTTTCTAGATGATCAAAAATTGCTTTTAAAAAACTTGAACCAGAAAGAAGCTTATCATTTACTTTTCTTCCCTGTGCATAATCTCGCTGAATTCTTGGTATTTCAAGATTATTGATTGTAATTTCTTTTTCTGAGCCATTTTCTTCTATTGTTATTGATTGTGTTAGTAAATCTGCAAAACTATATTTTTTGTTCATTAGTTATTTCCTCCTTCTAAAATAAAGAAGTCAGCGAGTGTTTCTACTACGAAGTTTCTGTAAGATTTAATATCTGAATTATTCCAGCGAGATATAGATGCACCGCCTTTATTAAAGTATTTAAGGAATACATACTTTGTACAAATTGGAATAAATTGACCATGAGAATCTTTTTCTATGATTGTTTTTCGTTTAACAGGGAACAAGGCATTTCCATAACTTCTGTTTGTTCCAGCATTAAGTAATGTGAGGTTTCCTATAGACTTTTTATCATCTTCTGAGTTTTCAGAAACTTGTTCACCTACAGCTTGTAATATAGATGTTCTAAACTCTAAGAATTTATCTTTTGCATTTTTTGCTTCATCAAAAGATTCAAGGAATTCTTTAATTTGGTTTACCAAATTCTGGTATTTTACATCATCTTCTAATACAGAAACAGAGTCTGATAACCACAATTTTTGTTGTGCTCGGTCATTCATATCATTTTCTGTAAAAGAATCAATATGTTCTATATCCCAAGATTCTTTCTTAAAACGGTCAAACGGGAATCTTATATAAGTTTTTTCTTCCTGTTTTACGATGTATTCGATATTTAAAAGCAACAAGACTTTTCTTAATAGTGTTTTGTTGTCGTCATAACTAAGTTTTACATCATATTCTTTTGTATTATCTGGTGTTTTTAAAACCTTATATTTTACAGGGACATTCTCTCGAATCTTTTCTTTTATTTTGGCCAAAAATTCATCTTTAGGTTTATCTTTATAAAAATCATAAATAGTAACAATATCAACGCCACAATAAATTAAGAAACCAATATAATGATACCAAACAGAATCGGTAAACCATTCCTCAAATGTATTAAAAAAGGCTTTTACTTCTTTTGACCATATTTCAGTAACTTTACCTTTTTCTTCCAGAATTCTATAAGCGAAATATCTAAACGTTCTATCGTTATCTGTTCCAAACTTATCAAGAAGTTCCGGTTCTTTTTTACAAGCGATTTTATACATTACATCAAAAATGAATTCAATTCTTGCAGGTGTATTATTAATTTCTTCATTCAAGAAATACCAGAACTCATCATTTTGTAAGGAATATTCAATTCTATCCCATTCTAGTGCGATTTCACTTTGGCGTGGCTCAACTTCGGCTTCTGTGAAATTACTTTTCTGGAGAAATAAAGCTTTAATAAGTTCTGCGTTTGTAAGAGGGATTTTACCAATATTAAGTCGAGTAAAAGTATCAATGGAATTTTCTGATTCTTCCAATTCGTACCAGATTACTTGTATTGTTCCTCTTTCTGTTTGGTTATCTTTTGTATTTATTAATGGATCAAAAAGAGTTGCCCTTACCTTTCCTGGTAAATCTTTTGTATTCGTGTTTATCCAGTTATCAATATATGAATACGCATTATCTATATAATCATAATCTATGTACTCAGAATTCTTCTGATGCCCAGCTTCCATGAGAGAATTTAAAAACTCTTCTGAATTTGGTCGTGTAGCATATTTTATCTTAAACAATTCCTTTCGATAGTCTTGTTTTAATGAATCAGTTTTTAAATGATATTTAAGGAGATATAAGAAAAGTATTTTTATTGTCGTCAATCGTTGCTGACCATCTACGACTTCATACCAAGTATTATCTCCGAAACCATCTACCAAGTTATATTTATCCATTGTTTCTTGGTTACATTTTTTTACAACAATAGGTTGAAGACAATAAAATTCTTCTTCTGATTTACCCTTTTTTGAAGCAAAGGAATAAATGTCGTTTAATAAGTCGGTTACTTGATTTTGCGACCAACGATATCCGCGTTGATAATCAGGAATAAAAAAATTCATATCAAGTAAATCATAGATTGATTTTAAGCAAATACTATTATTTGCACCCATATTATTTATCCTCCGCTTTTGCTTCTTTGTCTGTAATTATTTCCCAATGGCCGCCCTTGTCTGGGCCTATATGTTGTATGAAACCTTCGTTTTGCATTTCGGAAAGCATCTTTTTTAATGTTGTATGCCCTATGCTCAAAATCTGCTCCAGTTTTGCAATCGTTATATTGCTGTCCTGACTAATTGAATCATATATCTGCTGGCATTTTTCTGGCCACTTTTCTGGCCACTTTTCTGGCCACTTTTGTGTTTTCTGGTCACTCTCTATATCTTTATCTAATTTTGCTTCATTTACAGGGTAGTTTTTGCTTTCATTAGGAATATCTACCCTGTATTTTTTTATTTCATCAGGAGCATTGTTCATATCAACAACGTGAATCCATTTGAATGGAATGGTAACAAGAATGGTGTTTTCCCGGAATTGGTAAGCTTCTTTCCCATACTTCTCTACAACTTTAGGTACTCCGCGACCAGTTTTCTCACTTATATGTAACTGCAAAAAGATTTCAGAAAGCTTTTGATTTACCGGAACAGATTCACCAGCAAAGAAACCGTCGATTGTCTGCCCAGCAGGAATAGTTCCCCGAGAAAGAATTTCTATTCTATCAGAAAAAACACTAATCATTGGCTCATTGCCTTCAACCCACTTATTGTGGACGAATGCGTTTATCATAGCTTCTCTAAAAGCATCATTTTCAAATAAAGAAACTTCTTTACGCTCAACAATTCTATTCCTTTCATCTGCCTGAATCACATTTAAAACATCAGCGTATCTCAACACGTCATCAAGTGTATATAAAAGACACTGGTAACCAAATTCTCGCACAGAATAAAGAGGCGCAGTCTTAGTCTTTCCACCGAAAAGCGCAAATCTTAATGGCAAATGAGAGTTGTCAGATAGCAGTTGAGCCAAAATATTATATTTTCCGTCATAAGTATAAAGGCCCAGATTCTTTTTAAAAGTCTCTTCGTTCAGACGGATTCCTTTTGCGCCGTAATAGATGAGCAGTTTTTCAAAAGTCAAATCCTGATACTGCGAAGGTGTGTTTTCTATTGTAGGAAGTCCATGCCTCAAAACTTCGAATAAGTATGATTCTTTTTCGGGATATTTTCTAAGGTTTTCCTTGCTGCTTCCAATCCTTATAAAGCGTTCATTTGCATAGGCTACAGGAACTGTTTTGGCAGAGGGAATTGTAAGAAGGACAACTTTTTTTCCTTCAATTATTTCTTCTTCAAAAGAAAAATTAACATCCGGCTCAAGCTGGCGGCTAAGATAATGCTTTAGAGGCTCATTATTAATATCTTGATTTGGATCAAATCTAGTACCCACAATGTCATGCGTCTTATTATTAACTCCCCAGACAAAATATGCTTCCTTGCGTCCTTCCATTACGGCGCTGTTTGAAAGGGCTGATATATACTGGCCTAACTGGTCTTTTTCAAACCAGTTTTCCTTGAACTCAAACCATTCACGTTCACTGGGGTATGCGGCAAGTTCTTTTATTTTGTTGATTACATCTGCCATTCATTATCCTCTCATTCAAACAATCCCGGTTGTTCATTTACAACAACCTTAGAACTTGCAGCTTCAATATCATCCCAAGCGATAATAAGTTCATTATAAACACGGGCATCTTCTGCACGGTCATTTCTTTCGCAAAGTGTATACATTGTATAAGCAAGACTTCTCACATCTGCAGAACGATTATTGTAACGTGCATATACAACAGCAGCTCCCTCTGTACCATGAAGGTTTAGTTCATGAATAAACTGATGAAGCAGATTCCAAGTACATAATGTATTGTTTACAAGAATTTCACTAGCATCTTTATAATCTTTCCAAGCTGTAAGCTGAACTTTTCCTTGGCCACTTATAATTGTACCATTTGTCTGCAAAAGCTGTAAGTTTGCATTTTTTGCGCGGGCAAGAACATCAGCTTCTCCATATACTCCTTGTTCCCACCCATACTGTAAATACCAGTCTTTACAGAACAGAGTATTTGCATCATAGTCATCTTCTTCCATGTAGCGGTTGATAAGTTTTAATGCTTCTTTTACGCTCATGGCAGAACCATCTGCTTCTAGTACTGCTTTGTATTTACTGAAAACTGCCATACCAGGTCCGATAATAGCCTGACTTAAATCTACAGGGGCAACAGGAGAAGTTGTTTCGTCACCCTGGGTCATTACTTCTTTTGCTTCGTCCATTACTTTTTTGAGTTCACGTAAAAATTCTCGACGGCTTATTTCTGTAGCATTTTCTGAACGACGATGGCAGACTAGAACAATTGAGGATGCTAAGGCATTAGTTCCAGAACTAATCATACGATTTGCAAGTTCTGTGCGCATTGGCCATGTTCCATTAATAGAAAATCCAGCATTAATAACAGCCTGTAAAAATGTTTCCCAGCCTGTATTTGATGTTACACCAGAATCACTTGTTTCTGACTGTTTAAAAGCATAATAAATTGTAACAGGAAAGGTTTGATTACTTATATCTGCAAGATTTCTCATTACATCTGTCATGCCGTGTAAAAAGAAAAGTTCTGCCTCTTCTTTTGTATTATGTCTGTAAGAAACAGCAATTAATTCCTCTTTCTTTGGTGTTGCTATAGTAGTAAATAATGAAGGATAAATATTTTTTAAATTATGCCTCATCCATACATAAAAAAAATCAGAAAGAGAACTGTATTCTATATTGTCATAATAAGGTGGATCTGTTGAGATTACTTTATTAGTTGAAATAGTTTGTGTTTGTGCATCATGTTGAATTGCAAAACCTTGTATATTATTATAGAAATTTGAAATAACATCTGAAATTTGAACAATAGCATTAATAAAAGAACCAGTTGATGAACCTAAACAATTACTTTCTGCGAAATCCCATGTCATAGGAATTGCTTGTCTTCCAAAAGTATTACGCATACTATCACGACTTATATCCCAGCTACAGACTGAAGAAGAACGATCGGCCATTTTTTCAATTGCAAAACTTAAATAAACTGCAATTGCATGCGCATAAGATAATGCTCCATTTCCATCTTTTTCAATTCCAGTTTCATCATCGCTCATTCCGGCTTTTAAAGCATCTGCTTTTATTTTTTCAATGGTAGTAGAAATAAGATCACTAAAGGTACTTAATGTAACAAGCTGACGGTCAGTAAAAATTTCATTCCATTTTGTAATTCCATATCCGCGTCCGCTAATAAGGTTTGCAGTGCCTTTTTCCATTTCAGAATCAGGAATCCAACTTGGTTTTAAATTATTATTAAACTCAGTACAATCAGCACTAAGATAGATTCTTCCTCCACTTCCTTCTAGTACCAATGCCATAGGAACTACACCAGATTTTTTCTGTTGGAAAGCAGTATGAATATAATTACTTTCAATTGGTGTGCCTGAAAGCAAGCATTTAAAATTTGTTCCTTTGCTTCCAACTTTTGTTCCATTTTCAGCTTCTTTTGGATATGAACCAGTATGAACCTTAAAAGTATATTTTTTCTCGTTTACAATTGGCTCAATCCAGGCTTCTTTTCCTTTTTTCTTAGAAAGTACAAATGTACTTGCAAGAGGAACATCAACATCTTTGTATGCAGGGTTAGGACTTTTTACAGTTCTTGCCCATATATATGCGATTACTGTTAATTCGTCTCCGAGATACTGTTGTAAATCTGGTCTTTCAGAAACCATTTCTTTTGTAATTTTTACTTTCGGATAAAGATGACCTATTTTCTTTTCGGCTTCATCTCGCATCCATTTTCCGTAATAGGCAACATCTTCCGCTAAGCCTTGAGCTCCTTTATATTCTCGTTTTTCTTCTATCCAGGCATTTTCTTCATCAATTGGATGAACAGGCTTACAATTTGCAAAAAGAGGAGGAATCTCAATCATTGCCTTGTTAATCATAACCGGCACAGGATTTAAATCACTTGCATAACTTTCAAGTCCAAGTCTTTGGGCTTCAAGAGGCAAAGCACCGCCTCCGGCAAATGGGTCGTGGAATGCAGGTAGTTTTTCTGGATTAAAAAGCTCTTTTGCTTGTGGATGTTCTTTATTCAACTCACAAGTTTCTTTCCAGCTCTTTTTTATTTCTTCACGAGCCGCATTTAAAACTTCTTCATTTGTTGTATTCTCCCATTTTACAAGGTCACGTATAATCTTAAAAAGCTGTTCACGCTTCTTAGTTGCAGCAGCTTTTTCTTGAGGAGTCGGAGTTGTTCCATCCATTTCAAAACGCCAAAGCGGATCATTCACCATTTGTGCAAAAATAACAGCTCTTGCACTTGCGAGCGGACGGCGTGCCCACCATAAATGTAATGTGCTGGGATGTCCATGGCGAATAGATTTTTCACGGGCTGACGCTTCGTTTATATCATCAAGCGGTAATGCTACTTCTATAAGTTTTTTCGGTGATTTTATGGTGTAGTCTGACATGTTATAGCTCCTTTAGTTTTGAAAATGTGGTTAAAACAACTTCGTTGTTTTTCCAAGGGTAAGCCTTAAGCAAATTTTCCTGCTGCTTGTATGGAACACTTGCAGTAACAATTGACATATATACATTAAACTTTGCCTTTGTTATCTGCCTTGCTTTTTTCAGATATCTTTTTTGTTCATCAATGCCCTCAACAAAAACATTACACCTGTCAACTATTTTTCCGTCATAGGTATCCTTTTGTGAAGCTGACTCAAGCAAAAAAGTTTCAAGCGCACCGTTGCCATCAGGAGGAAGCATAATAAGAAGAATATCTGTTTGGACCGCATCATTCATTTTATTTGTTGCAATCACATTATTCCAATCATGTTCGATAAAATTGCAGACACTAAAATCTGATTTATAAATGTCCTGAATTGTTTTTACAAAAGATTCAATCTGCTTTTCCTTTGTATCTGGAACATCATTATCTGTCACAAGGATAATTTTCTGATATCGTTCCTGATCAGCTGCAATAAGATTATAAGCAAGAACTTTACCGAATGTTTCACTGATTTTGTTTGAGTCACCTGCAACAGATATTGTCGCGATATTTCCATTTTTTTCACAATCAACATTAAACCGACTTTGAGTAAAAGAACTTTTATTAAGAATGTTCCATCCGAATGCATTTTTCATCAGATTTTGAAGAAGATATGAATCTGTATTTCCTTCACAAATAATAATTGATTTCATTATCTTAACTCCATTCCAAAATCAATGTCAGCACTATAAGCTTCCTGTGATGTTAAACGTCTGGCCACTGTATTGCTTTCTTTTTTATACAAAGTATACAATGTTATTTCGTTCTCAAATTCCGAGGTATTCGCTAATTCAAGAACCTTCTGCAATGCCTCTTTGCTGTGTGTTGTCATAAACAATTGAACGTTGTAGTCTTTACATGCTTTGAATACCCACAAAAACAGCTTGGACATTACCGATGTATGAATCGCCGTCTCAAATTCATCAACAAGCAGAATTCCATTCTTTGTTGCAAGAACAGCAGTAACTAACCATAAAGCTTTTTTTAAGCCATCACCATATACAGACAGAGATATAAGTTTTCCATATTTCTTTGAACGAATCTGATAACTTGACTCCATTGGAAATGGTATTGAATATTCTCTGACCGCCGGTACAACATCAAGGATATCGGAATCAAAAAGCTGAAGAACTTCAACAAGTTCTTTATGACTTTCATTGTTTCTGAATATTTCACTAATAACAGGACATTCATTGTGATACTCTGTTGGTGAAATATAGTGAACTGTATATTTTTCATAGGGTTTTTCGACATTTTCTACAAATACATCAAAACGAGTTACGTTACGCACGTCAAAGGAATCTGATACAATTCCATTATAAAGCATATCTGTACGGAGGTTTATCATCTCTGCTTCAGCATATTCTTCTCCTTTTTCACATTCAATATGAGCTTCCTTGCAATATTCGCGTTTTATAGTTTTTTCTGTAGAAATACTTCCTTTTAACTCAATATCAGCTTTTTCATTTTTATCATCTTCCTTAATATACTCAATATGCAAATCACTATCAAAAGCAGGATACAAATCCTTCATCTTTTCAAATATGGTTCTCGTGGGATTAGGAAAACTTTCGCTTCTACCAAGCCGGGTCCATACTATAGGAGAATGAGGATTTCCAGATGTACTTATTAATTCCAATACACTTGTTTTACCGCAATTATTTTCACCGGTAAAAATATTTATTCCTGTAAAATCATAAAGATGTAAATCTTTTATACCGCGAAATTGCTTAATATCAAGATTTTTTAAATGTATATTGCTCATATCTTTCTTACCCCCAATTTCTTTATCTCATCAATTTTAAACTCCGCATGGTCAAGTGCTGCAGGAAGTTCCGTTGTAAATGGATTATTCCAATACCAAACTTCTTCTACATGTTTGTCATTTCCATTAACAAGAACCATAGCGAGAGTGTATTGCTTTCCTTTATTTAAGCCAGCAAGATATTCATTGTGAGTAACAGTAATAACATCATTAGAACTAACTCGGGCTTTTACTTCAATCAGCATGTTATCAGGAACTTGTTTACCAGTAGCTTTTGGCGTCGAAGTAATATCCCAGCCACAGTTATCCTTTGAAACATCATGGACTGTATTTCTGGCTTTTGTTTCTATGTCACTTACAGCTTTCATGCCAATATGTTCAATCTCTTTTCTTGTCTGAGCATCTACACCATAGTCAGAAGGAACATCTTTTGCACCGTCCATGCCATGCTCCAAAATATCAATCTGCTGTTGTGTAACAACTAAAGCTGCTCCTATAAGAACTGGTTGTTGATTTACAATATCAGCCTGCTTATCCAAAAGTTTTTTTCGTCCTTCAAGACGTGCATTTAATTCTTCTATACGGCGTTCTGTTTGAGCAGCGTTTCCTTTATCACCTTTTTTATACTGCTCCTGATACATCTTATTCTGATAGTTAATTTCTGTTGTTAATCTTTCATGAACAAGAGCCTTTACTTTCTTTATATATTCTTTTTTCTGCTTTGCAACTTCTTCATAGTGCTCAGGCACAGATTTTTCTACTGCTGTTTGAATTGCTCTATTTGCAAAATCATTTTTTAGCCAGTCTTCTGCTAGAATGTTTTTGAGTAAGTATTGTTTATCATTTGGGAATGGCAGTAGATCCAAATGTGGTGCATATCCTGCATCTGCTGTTGTTCCATCTGGGTTCATCCTGACAAACTGGAATCTTTTTGAAATAACAGCTCCTGTTCCATCTTTAATTTCATGTGTAAACATGTAGAGTATATAAGGAGTTTCTGTATATTCATTTTTTGTAAGGAATGCAGTACCCTGACGTAAAAGATTTTCAAACTTATGTTCTATTGTTTGTGTCAAACTGTACATAAGAGGATGCCCTGGATGTAATAATTCTGCAACTGCCGCATCCGGGTTATTCTTTATTCTTATTCCATCCTTTTCAAAACAAACACGCTCATATTTTTGTTGTACAGGATTTGAATCTACATGTCCTTTATTCTGTTCTTTTAACTGACGGTATGTTTCAATTACAGAAGCCGGCACATGTTTTATTTCATAACGTCCAGGTTCAGAATGTACTTTCCTATAAGAACCGTTCAAATAATCAAAAGCATTTACAAAGAAATCACGAATGTAATAAGGCTGTAATTTCCTTGCTTCTGCTTTGTCCATTTCTTCTTTAATTTTATAAATATCCGTATTAGTCAAAGCCTGACTTGCTAAAGCGTTTTCTTCAATGAGTTTCTTTAAGTGCTCTGGATCAAAACTTAAATCAATATCTTTTTCCAAACGTGCCTTTACTTCCGGTTGGTCACCATATTGAATTGCTTCAATGAGCATATCTTTCAAGCTGCGTTCCTGGAATACATCTCCAAGAATCTTAAATACTTTTCCTTCTAAAGCTTCGTTTTCAACTTCAATTTTTTCAAGCAAACGTTTATATACAGCACCTTCGCGTGTTTCTGCTGCAACAAGACTCCATAAATGACAAACTTCTGTCTGACCAATACGATGTATACGACCAAATCGCTGTTCAAGTCTGTTTGGATTCCATGGCAGGTCATAGTTAATCATAAGGTGAGCGTTTTGTAAGTTTACACCTTCACCCGCTGCATCTGTCGCAATAAGTATACGG
>ODAI011127433.1_pt1 | contig 15518 bp, 22 predicted proteins | sample 1539321 | NCBI WGS metagenome assembly ODAI01 (sample SAMN02144231, study PRJEB22623) | gut metagenome | biome: sheep rumen | host: Ovis aries | place: New Zealand
ATCGTCCCCTGCCTGAGCCGTGTCCGTAAGAGCAACGGTAATGTCGCCCCCTGCCGCCTCCACGGCAAGGGAAGTGCTGGGGAAGCTGAACTTTACCGCCTCTGCTGCGTCCACCGTGACGGTGGTGTAATGCGCCCCTGCTGCTACTGTTTTCATTGTAATTTCCTCCTTTAATTTATGTTCTGTAAGGTAGTTTCCTGTATAGTACCGTTCCCGACATCTGAGCTATGGAAGCCTGTGCTATCTCCTCGATTATCTCTTCATATGCAACGTTAAGCTGTGCAAATGTCTTGTTGGTGTAGATAAGATAGTCATAACTCTTTGCGGGTATCAGCAAGAAGCTCTGGTCTGACTGATTGACACTCGCACCCTGTGTGACCGTGTTCGCTGTTATTATCACACTTTCGGGTGTAGTCCCGCACCCTGTGGCAGGGTCTGTATAATCAATGTTTGCCGAGCGTGTCGTATAGTCGTAGGTGTAGCCGTAGCCCCATGAAGCACGGGCTTGAATGTATACCCCTGCATAGTAGTATTGTGCGTTTTCATCCCAGTTGAAGCGGCTGAACGCACCACCACCACCTGTCCACACGTAATTGCTGTATTCCTCTGTCTTGTACGCTGCTGCACGGGCTGTTGAATGCGGGCTTGCAGAGTAGTATTGTGCTTTATACTCCGTCTCTGTTACTCTCTGCCCCTCCCACCAGTAGCTGTTATCTCCGTAGTTTCCCGAATAGTAGGCATATGTGCTGAACCTGTCAAGGTTGTAAGCCCTTCCGTTTGTCCACCATGTGAGTATTGGTGCATCATTCTCATACAGAGTGATAAATTCAAACACGCCTGAACGCATTTGTGCTTCCGGATATTGGCACAATTCTGTCCCTACCCGTGTGTTGGTGCTTTCACCGTCACCAGTGTACACAGGCGTAGAAGTAAACATATTGGTACTGGGGTCGTAGTACGCTCCGAAAAACCTCGGGTCTTTCCCCATTGCCACCTGATACACAAAGTGGTATTTGTCGTTTACGGGTACGGTGAAAAGGTCATGCAGCATTCCGAGTAGGTCTTGCCAGTCCTGAGAGCTGCCGCCTCCTCCCCCTCCCCCCTGCATAGCTGCCGCCATGAGTGAAGCCTTTATCAGTTCCATCAGCTGTCCACCTCCCTTGTATACGTCCCCTTGGTGTAGCTTATGGTGGATGTCGAGCCTGATACCGCCACCGTCACGGGAACAGTCACCCTGTAAGTGTTGCCGTCATCGCTGTCGATAGTCCACACGATGTTTTGTGTCCCCGTGTTGGAGCACGCCCACGGTACCGTCAGCACCGTATCCCGGTCGTTGACTATGGCAGTCAAGCCCGTCTCCGCAATGCCGCTCTTGTAGACTTTGGGGAGTACCGTGTACCCGCCCCGCTCTGTTGTTGCCATATCATACCCCCGTTGTAGTGGGGACGGCGACAAGCCCGTCCTCGGCGGTAATCTGCACCGCCCCGTTGATGCTGTCACGCATTATCTGCTCTTTCAGCCGCCGCCTGGTCGCCTCGATGTAGGGGTCAAGCTCCATCCGGGGAGCACCCACCTTTGCGATGATAGCCCGCCCGAAGCGGTACACCTGTTCAAGCTCCACGCATACCCCCGCCGCCCCCGTGTCGGTGATCACCGTACCCAGAGGATCCACGCTGCTTACAACAAGGTTTTCTATCTCAAAGCCCGTATAGTACCAGTTTCCAACGGTAACAGCAGCCGCCGCCGTGACAGCGGCATCCATATACCGCCCCGAAATGTCGATAGTGTCCGAGCCTGTTACGGTCTCCGTGCCGTATATGCCGTCCTTTGCGTATACACCGCCGATATGCCGTGTGCCTGTCACCTTTATCTCTGAGTGCTCCGCCGCCCCTATGGTGGTGCTCTGTGAGCGGTTCATAGCGTAGAACGTCAGCACATTGCCGGTCGAGCAGTAGTAATACCCCGTGTCTGCGGTGGAAAGGTCGTCCAGTATCTGGCGGCAGGATTTGCCGTTGATGTCGTTATAGCACAGCTTTGCCACTCTTGCACCGGAAGGAGCCGCCCCGGAGGAGAACCCGCACCGTGTGGCGATGTCACCGAGTATCACGCCAACATTCCACCAGTTTACCCCGTCAATGACCTGTGAGGGGCGCTTCGTGCCCTCTCCCTCATATTGTCCGTAATCGGAGGCATCAAACTCCCTGTCAAGGTTCTTGCACGCATCGTAGCAGGTGTAGCTGTATACATTGCCGTTCCTCTGCACATTGTCCACGTAAAAGGTCTGCCCCACGCCACCCCCGGAGAATGTGACCGCCGTGTTCTGAGCCGTTGCCGGTGCAGAGGTGCTGTATACCCGGAATGAGAGAGCTGTTGTAGCAACGCCCTTATACCCGCCGTCCCCTATGGAGCGGCTGACCTGTATGTCAGACAGAGCCGTGTAAACGCTGCCCCCTATGGTTATTCTGTAACCGGGGTCAAACCCCGCCCGGGACGACCGCCTCCATGTCTATGGAGATGTCCCAGGCTTCATCTTCAAGCAGCAGCTCCGCACTTACCGAGGGCTGGTTGAATGTTGCGGTCTGAATGGCAGGGGCAGCAAAGGTGACACTTACCGTGGCATTCCTGCACTCCGTTGTTACCACCGCTGCCAGTGCAGAGGGCACCGCCCCCAGCTCCGCCCTTATGTGTACCCGCTCACCTATCTTTGTGCGGTATTCCGAGCCGTCAACCGCCGTGAAGGTGTTCCCCTCATATATGGGGGTGATGTCCACCACATACCCTCTTGTAACGTAATCGGATACATCCGCCGAACCTATCCGAAGTATCATATCATCACCTTCTTAGTGAATAGCTAATAGTGTATAGTGAATAGGTTTAAAGTGACAGCGGCTATACAGCCGTTTTTCCCCGCTTGTTTCTTTCAGGGAACAGAGGGAATGGAGTGAACTGTTTATCGTCATAGCTATTCACTATTCACTATTACCTATTAGCTATTATTTGAGTTTTGGCGTTCTTTGAGTTCACCATTGCCGTGATTGTGTCGCCGTCTACTGTGAGCTTTCCTGCGACTTCAACGCTGATAGTCTGTCCTTTCTGCCCTGTTGCCGCCGCCTGTGCACTGTCTGTGACCACGCTGTTCATCGTGCTCATAAAGGGCAGAGCCGCCGCTAATGTGTTGAATACCGCCTCGTCCGTGACTATCGCCCCGAAGCGCTCCTTCCACTGTTCACCCAGACTGTCAAGGAAGCTTTCTCCGAATATCTTTCCGCTCTCATATCCCAGCTTGTCAAATTCCTCGGAATTTTCCGTAAGCATACCCGCCAGTTGGCCAGAGAGTGAGCGGTCTTCATCGAACGCCTTTGTTATCCTGGACATAGTTTCCGGGGAGGACAGCAGCTTGTTGGCATATTCCAGCGCATCCGACGGGTCCAGCTTCAGCAGTTCCCGGATAAGGTCATCGGGGACATCGCTGTCCAGCAGATCAGCTATCTTTGCGGGGAGCTGCCGCTTTGCCTCTATCTGCTTTTCCAGCTCGTCAATGGCAATGCTTTTCTTTTTCCTGTCAGCCCCGGTGCGTTTGTCGCTCTCCGTCTCCGTCCTGAATATGTCGGAAACGCCCACATCAAGGCTGTCGGAAAGCTGCTCCTGCGCCTTTGCCACATCCTCATACAGCTTGGAAATGGACTTGTAGCGTTCATCCGCCGCTTCCTTCTCTGCCTTTTCCGCCTTGTCGTTGTAGCTTTGCTGCTGCTTTAACAGCTTGAGGTGATAATCCGCATACAGGTCACTTTCATGGTCAAGGGTCTCGATAAAGGCGTTTTCCTGATCAATGAGCCACTGGTCATCGTAGCCGTTTTCAAGAGCCTCGGTCTCCAGCTCCCGGAATTTGGCGGAGACCTCCTGCTTTAGCTGCTTTTCGGCATCCGCCGCCGCCTTTGCGGCTTCCTGGTCACGCTTTTTCTGCGCATCCGCCTCATCCTTGGCGGCCTTTTCCTGTGCATCTATCTTAGCCTGAGAGAGCTTGTTTATCTGGTCAACAGTCTTGTCATAGTCTGCCCACCACTCCACGCTTTCATCATTGCGATACTGTTCAAGCAGTTCAAGCCGCCTCTGAAGGTAATCCTCCTCAGAGAGCTGGTGTATGGCATAGAGGTGTTCTATCTCTTTGAGCTGTTCATCAAGGGTCTTTGCAGGGTCGCCCTGGTCGCCCCACCCGTCAACAACAGCCTGATGAGCCTTAGCCGCCTCCTCGGAAGCCTTAGCCGCTGCATCCCCCATGGAAGCGGTGATCCCCGCTACTTCTTCAGCCGTGTTCTTTGCGGCTTCGTTGTAGCGTTCCGCCCTGTTGGTAAGCTCATTGTAGGCAGACTGTGCGTTTTCCTGTGCGACTTCCGCCGCATCCGCAGCAGCGTTTATGCCGTCCCGGATGTTATCCCACCCGACAACGTTGCCCAGCACGTCCATCCCTGCACCTACAGCCCCGGTGGGGTCTATCATGCTCTTTATGGACTGTGCAAGGGGATTGTTTGCCCCCTCGGACATGATGTATTCGGCGGTGCGTTCAAGGGCATCCACCAGCACCAGAGCGAGCCGCCTTGAAAAATTCGCCCAGTCATAGTCTATGACGGCATCGGAGAGAGCCTGTGCCACATCCTCCCCCGAAGCTATCACGTCGGGGAGAGCGTCAAGCAGGGCATTCAGCAGCGCCCCGATAATGTCGGGGATAGCGTCTGCCACCTCGTCTGCATTGTCCGTGATACCCTTTGAAAGGGATGTCACGATTTTGAGAGCCTGCTGTATAGCCGCATAGATTATCTGAGGATAGTCATTCGACAGAAAATCAGCCATAGAGCTGATAAAGCGGTCGATGATGTCCCCTGCGTTGTCTACAAGTGCATCTGCAAGCCGCCCCGCTGTGCTCCCTATCTCAGGGAGTATCTCCTCAACTGCGTCAAGAGTCTCATCTATGCCGTCCTTTATCTTATCCTCGGCGCCGTCTACACCGCTTACAAGGTCTGTGATACCCTCTGCCACTTTCGTTATGCCCGGGAGTATCTTCGCACCTATGCGCTGCTCGTAGCCGTCGAAGGAGCGTGACAGGGTGTCCATGGCGTCCGTGTAGTTCACCGCCGCCGTAACGCCCTCATCGGTCATTATCTGCCCTGTCTCATGCGCCCGCTGTCTCAGGTTCTCCACACTGTCAGCCGACTGATTGAGCAGGGGAACAAGATCCATGTATGAGCGCCCCAGCACGTCATTTGCTATGGCATTGCGCTCCGTCTGGTCGCTGATACCCTGCAAGCGCTCCACCACAAGGGAGAACTGCTGTTCGCCGGTCAGCTTTGAAAGGTCCTCATAGGAAAGCCCCAGTTTCTCAAAGGACGCTGCTGCCGTCTTTGAACCGCTCCCCAGTGCATCTATCTGATTGGTGAGGGTTCTCATGCCGGTGGTAAGGGTGCCGATGTCAGCGCCGTTCTGTGACAGGATGTATGTCCATTCCTGGTATGCCTCGTTGGTCATGCCCAGGCGCTGAGAGTTTTTGTCTATGGCATCGCCCGCCGCCGCCGTCTCCGTTACAAGCTGCTTTGTGGCATCCAGTACCTTTTGTATGGCTTGTAATGCATAGTCATAAAGGGTGTCGGTCACACGCTCCTGCAAACGCTTCTTGTAGGTATCAAGCCCCGCCCCGGCGGCATCCGTGGCAGACTGTACCTCTCCTGCGCCCGCCGCCGCCTCGTCATAAGCCTCCTTGAAAGCCTCCTTGAAAGCCTCGGAGAATTCCTGTGCCGCCGTCTTAGCCTGTTCAAGGCCGCCGCCCACATCCTTGACCGCTTCCCCGGTCTGCTGTATTTCCTTTTTGGCGTCCGAGCTGTCCGCCTTTATGTTGAAAACGACCTCTCCGCCGTTCATTACGTATCACCTGCCCTTTTGTCTAAGTAATAGGTAATAAGTAATAGGTAATAAGTATTACCACGATATGCTGCTATCCGAACAGTGACATCTGTTCGCCCGCCTTTCCACCTATTACTTATTCCTTATTACTTATTACTTATCTCAGCGTACCGCCTGTTGACCCGCTCCAGCATATCCCTGTCACGTTCTTCAACAGTCGCAAAACGCCGCTCCCTGTTTTTGCCAAGGGAATATATCCTTTTAAGCTTCGCCATGCGCCGCTTGTCATACTTTGGCACATCCGACATCTTGGTATTTCGTATCCCTATGATCTGCTTGAGCCTGCAATCGTCCGGGAGCCCCCGGAACAGATCACAGAACACAAACCAGTGCAGCTTTGCCGTGTACAGGTCAATGCCGTACTCGCTCAGGAAAGCCGCATGGAAATAGCCCTCATCCTCTGCAAAGTCAAAGCAGGGGAGAGCCTTGCCTTTTTTATCCTCTTTGTTATCCGCGGCTGTACCGGGTGCCAGTCCTTCACAGTAGAAATCCAGCATCCCCTGTATAGCCTCATCGACTGCCACACCCTCGGGCAGCCCCGCAAAATAGAACCGTGACAGTACCGTCCTGTCCTTCTCCGTCAGATCGCACATAATGCGGAAGTCGGGATCGACCGGGCACTTGATGCCGTGAATGTCTATTGTGCGTTTCTTTTCCTTAAAAGCCATGATGTACCTATAGAAAAGGACAGCGACCCGATAAGAGATATATCAAAGCCGCCGTCCCCCTTTACTTTATCTGTAAACGACAGTGATGATGTCGCCGTCAGCCGCCGTGCCTGTTACGGTAATGCCGTAGTCCGAAAGGGTAACGGTGGTGCTGTCAAGCTTCCAGTCTGTGCCGTCATATGTGAACACATATGTGCCCGCAGTTTCATCTACCTCCGTGCCGAAAGCATTCACAGCAACGGCCGCATCAGTGATGCCCTCGCCGGAGAATGTCACGGAAGCGGTATGGGAAGAAGAGCCGCCCCATGTGAAGGCCTCGGGAGCTGCGCCCGACTTGTTGAGAGAACCGGATATTGCAAGGTTCTCCTCAGCGTTGCCGGAGCCGTCGGTGTCAAGTACCAGAGTAGCCTGACCCTTTTCGCCCTTGCCTGTGAGTATGGAGAAGTATACGTAGTTGACGATAGCCGCCTGACCTGTCGCATACTTTATGCTGTCAGCGTAGTCCTGGAACTCGTCCCCGTGGTACTTGTCCAGTTCAAAGCTGATGGTTCTCTGGTTGCCCGTCTTGGTGTCGGACTTGCCCGCCCTGATGTATGCGCTCGTAGTGGTCTCAGGGTTAAGGGAAGCCGTAACCGACTTGGCGCCCACCTGTACGACTGCATAGTCGCCCACATCGGCATTCTGTTCAGCGGAGCAGTCAACAGCAAGCACCATGTCATCCGCTGTGGCAAAGCCCTCGAAGGTAGCCGAAGGTGTCTTGCCCGCCATAAGTGCACTCAGTTTCATATTATCATCCTTTCTTTATCAGTTATTCCTGGATATAGCCGTTCAATTGAACTCTTGCGGAATATATCCACGTCTTGTCGTCATGCTGTATGGGTGCGGGATATGAGGTGATCTCCGCCCCCGCATTGTCAAAGCCCGTTATGCTGTATTCAGCGGTGCGAAGGTTCTCGCATATGTCGGACAGGTTTTGCACCAGTGCAGCCTGACCGTTGGTGTCGGAAGCCCCCGTGATATTGAAGGTGACCCCGACTTTCTTCCGCCCCCGGACATACCGCTGCAGCACCTGCGCCCCGGAGAACAGCACCCCCGTGCGCCCTATGCCGTCGCACACGCCGATGATGTCAATTCCCCCGGCAGTGCGTACAGCCTCCGCCAGAGCCTTGTATACATCACCCTGCACGCATCTTCACCGCCTTCTCAAACATTTTCCGCCACGTTTCACGTTTGTTCTCCGCCGCCCTCTGTGCCCATTCCGGGCAGGCATTGGGGTTCTTTTCAAGCCGTGTCCCCGGGTAGGTGTACTGATACTCAGCGTATGGAGTGACCCACCGCAGCTCTCCGGTTTCGGGGGATGAGTGTATGAGGGACGAATCGATAAGGGTGGAGCTGTCCTGCTTGCAGTAGTAGTTGCAGTCTTTCAGAGCCTGTTCGGAGGCGGTGAAAATACCGAATTGAACGGCATCGTCGAGCTTCATCGCCCCGTCCCCCAGATGGACTTTTACATCTATCGTCATACCCCTACACCCCCTTATATCAGATCACATTCGACATGGTCAAAGTCAAAGCCGTACAGCTTTGCCACTGTTTTCACCGTGTAGGTCACGCCCTCAAAGGTTATGCGGTCGCCCTCTCTGATGATGTCGGGGTCATTGGCAAAGAGCCGGGCTTTTATCTCCGGAAGGTCAGCCGTCATGCCCCATTTGCGCCCCGTCTGAGGCTCTATGCGGACGTTGGGGACAGTGACCGTCTGCACGTCCGTAGCCCCCCATGCGCCCACCTCAATGACACGTTCCCGCACCACCGTGTGTGGCAGCAGATACAGCGGTATCATAGCGCCACTTCCTTTGCCGGGGCGGTGAGACTTATGCCTCTTGACAAAAGCCCTGCGCTTTCAAGGTAGCCCATAGCCACATCCGAAATGCGCACAGAGCCGCCGCCCGAAGCCTGAGCCCCGCCGCTCATGGAGAAGGAGCCGATGGTGAAAGATGAACTGCTGCCCGCCGTGAGCCACACAGCAAGCCCGCCGCCTATCCCGATGGCCTCCGCCTGAGCACATACCGCCTTGCTGTAGTGGGTCTGCTGATATTCCCCCACCGGGGCAGAGGATATGATGTTCTGGATCATGTCCTCCGCCCTTGCAAGGTAGGTGTCTATATCATCAAACTCAACACCGTGGTATGTGTTGTAGTAGTAATCACTGGTCACAGCCACGGTATCACCGCCTTATCAGGAATTGGCGAGGTGAGCGAATATGCCCGCCTTCTTGTTGTCATACACCTCGGTTATGCCGTAGGAGCGGTAGCCGTACTTCCAGCCGTCGCTTGTCTGGTTTACATCGGGTGTGATTATCTTGGAGACAATGTGCTTGGAGTATGCAAGCACAGAAGCCTTGGACACTGCAAGGAAGTTGAGGTTCACGCCTGCTGTAGTCGTCATCTCGTAGTATGTGGCAATGTCAGCAACATCGGGCTCTGCAACTGCAGTGTAGGTGTTGCCGCTCTTGGTGTAGTATGTCTTGGTGCTGTCGATAGCGACGTCGGTGGTAAGGGTGTAAACAGCCTCTCTCTTGACGTAGCCGCCCGCCTCCTCGCCGGCGGTAGTACCGTCAAGCAGGGTGATTGCGGAGTAGAAGCGGGTCTGAGGTACGGTGATCACCTGCGCAAAGCGGGAGAGCACTGCCTTGGACTTGTAGGTGTCAAGATCCTCTATCATGCCGTAGAGTGTAGGAGTGATGAACAGGTAGCGGTCGTTCTCATCGACTTCGCCCTCATCCATTGCCTGTGTAGCTCCACGAATGGCACTGATAACGGTTGCGCCGGTGGTAAGAGCGGCGGTCTTAGTGCCTATGCCGGAATAGCTTGCAAGAGTAGCAAAGCGGAAAGCATCCAGCTCAGGCACCGCCTTTGTACGGACGAACTCGCCCGCAAGCTGACCGAATGCCAGCTCCTGGGTCTCCTCATTGTCCATGGTGTCCACCGTGAACATTCTGCCGCGCTCGTAGTTGAAGGTCTTGGTCTCGTACTCAAAGTTCGTGGAGCCGTTGGAATAGCCGTTGTTCCTGTCGTAATCGGCCAGTCCGTCCATATCTATCTTAGGGATGAGTATCTCATGTGCATTTGCACCGAGCCTTGTAGCCTCGTTGTTGCCTTCAAGCACAGCGGTCTTTGCACTCTGCTTGTAAACCTTGTCCAGTATTCCGGAATACTTCTTAGCAAGCTGTATTACATTTGCCATTGTTTTCTCCTTCCTGTCAGCCTCTCAGCCCGAAGGCGCTTTCCAGCTTTTTCAGGCTGACATCTTTTTCATTTTCTTCTGTTTTGACCCCCGTCTTGACGGGAGTAGCTTTCTTCAGCAGTTCGGGATATTTCTCGACCACCTGAGCAAGAGCCTTGTCAAAGTCGGTGTCGTCTTTCACCAGCCTTGCAGCAAGGATAACGGCATCATCGACACATTCGGCACGTATCCCTGCCTTGTAGCAGGCGTTGCTCTGGGTGAGCTGTGCGATGGTCTGATTGAGTGTCGCTACCTCTGCGCCCAACTCCTCGGCGGTCTTGGTCTTTTTCTTCTCAACTCTTGCAAGCCGCTCCTTGATGAGCCTGTCCACCTCTGCCTGCGTAAAGGTCTTCTCAGCCTTTTCACTGTTTTCGGCGGCCTTTTCTGCTGTTCCTCCGCCCGCATCCTCCGAAGATTTTTCCTCAGTCTCTGCATCGGTGTTTTCGGTCTCCTCGACCTTTGTCTCCGTGTCCTTCACGTTTTCATCCATACCGGATACCTCCGTTCATAAACCGGGCTTTACAGTGCCCGTAACTGTTCTTGCTATCATTTTACCACACATACGAGCGGACATTCAAGGACATCTTTGCACAAATGGTCTATACAGCAAAGGCACCCACGCCCCCTGTGAAACGTGAGTGCCTTTGTCTGGGAAAGGAATAATGCCAATCGACTTGACAACTTATTATATCATGCCCTGCACAAAATGTCAATACCTACATAAGCGGTACGGGAGCCGTCTCCTCCGCCACACGTTCAAGCTCCTTCCGGGCAGTTTCCTCATCGCATTTGAGCACGTCCATCACGGCGGATACCTTGGATTTCAGCCCGGCGTTCACCAGGTTGATGTTGTTCTCTATGAGCTGATTGTCGTCGATGATGATATTGTCCTTAAAGCCGATAACAATATCAAAGGTCCCGGCAGGGATCTCGTCTGTCGCCATAGCAAGCTCCAGCACCGCAGTGCAGGTCTGCTGTATGGTCTCTGCTAAAAGGTTCTTGTAATTTCTCATGGTGACGGCGGTCTTGTTTTCCTCGCTGACTATCTCCGTTGCGGTCTTGACTCCGCTGTGAGCGTCAAATGCAAGGGTGCCCGCCGACAGCCCGCACTGGAAGCACAGGATATTCAGCAGCGTGGATATTCCCTGAGAGTGCTCCTCGATGCGCAGCTCCATAGTGTTGTCCTGAATTTTCAGATCCTTGTCATCGTCGCATTTGAGCGCCTGATATACTTCGTCATCGCTGTCAAAGTATTTCTCCACCTTGCCCGTGTCCGGGTCTACCACGGTGCGGATGCAGGATGAGGGAACGATTATGCGCTTGCGTCCGAGAATGAACTCCCTCACCAGACTGTCAAAGGCGATGTCTATGGAGCGCAGCGTGTCAAGGGCATTGGCAAAGCAGCCGATACCCAGCGGGAGAGCCGTGTCCCTGTTGTTGGCTATGTTGGGCGCATAATACTGAAACTGTGGCACACTCGTTTCGGGCGCCGGGTCAAACTCATACAGCAGCTCTACCGGGACTTCTTCCCCCAGATTGTCCTTCGTGCCGGAGCGGAACAGGCTGTGACTTATCCTCGACCCCCCGTCCTCGAAGCTGTGGCGTTCAAAGAGGGTGTAGTAGAAGCCGCCCTTTGCCGTTTGTGTGACGAATATGCCCCCGGTGATGTCTTTGCCTGTCCACTGTGTGGGGTAGAAGCTCCGTCCCTCCACATAGTCAAGGCGCACCTTGCCCCCGTCAATGTATTCACGTATGACCATGCCCCCTTCCGCAAACGCCCTCGCCAGGAGCCGGGGCATCTGCCGCCAGAAGCCCTCCCTGTCAAGGAATTCCCGAAGGTATTCGTCATAGTCCTCACGCCCCGCCGTTATCTCGCACTGCTCGGCAAAGACCCGGTGTGCCAGCTCATCACACAATACCTTGCCTACATTGAGGGTGTTGAGCTGCCGTGTGCCCCCCTTGTTTGCCTGTAATCCCGCCTTCTTCACGGTCTGCCACGCCGGGTGTCCCTCGTACACCGCCGCCCAGCGGTCTATCTCGGAGTAAAAACCATTGTCGGCGGGCAGATCCTCAAACGCCGCCCGAAGCTTTTCAACGTTCATACCATCCGTCCTTTCATGTAAACTAAAAGCGCACGGTCTGCACCATGCGCTTTGACCTTATTCTATTGTACCACGGCGGATTGTGGACATTCAAGGACATATTTCCCGTCCCCGAAGCGGTCACCAAATTACACAAGCAAAAATTATATATATTGTGCATTTATACAAATATACCCAACTGACTATATTTTTTTGATTTTCCTCTTGACATTATACCCATCTGGGTATATAATATAATCAAGATAAGACAAACCACACAAACGCCGAAAGGCAGGAGGTATATTATGAAAGAGATCGCATTATTTACAGAGGACGAAAAGAAGGTTATGAGACCCTTATTAGCAGCGAAAGAACAGGGCGACCATGAAGCTGCTGTCAAATTTACCGAAATGTGGATAGAGGGATGCAAGAGAGCGCTTGCAGAGTACAAAAAGCACCCCGGCAACGAAAAATCACTTGCGAATTTGATGATGACACCGATTTATTCCCCATGAACGTTAAAGCAAAAATCGAAGAACTTGAAGAAGATATTGCAGAGAATGAAGAGTGGTTATCGAAAAATAAGTAAGTTGCAATAATATCCGAGCCGGAGCGGATCTCCGGCAGAAAGGAGAATAAACATGAAAATCATTGACGTCGTTAATCCAAACCACATTTTCGGTCACGGACAAATAAGCAACGATCCAAGAGATTACTTCCTCGACTGCAACGGACGCCTGTTGTACAACTTTATAAAGGGTGATCCCGTTGCGATAATTAAGACAGAGGCTTACAATGTCAACGTCAAGCTTGCAAGCGGTTTTTGCTTGCAAATCGAGTACCCGGACGGTTGGTGTGTGGGCGTGAATAAGCAGCTTATCAATACAGCATCGCCGGAGTGTTGCGTTGCTGCCGCCGAAGAACAAATCAGGATCGTGAATAATTTGGGAAAAAATATGCGCAGGATAAGAGCATACCGTGAGGCGGCAGGACTAACCAGAGCCGAACTCGGAAAGCTTGCAGATATACATCCCCAGCTCATAGCAAAGTATGAGCTGGGAGAACGGGAGCTGGAGCAAGCAAGCTATGCGAGCGTCAGCAAGCTTGCAGATGCTTTGCAATGTGACATAAAACACTTGACAGCATACTAAAAGTGTGATACACTATACCTGCGGACGGATCACCGCCTGCGTTACACGGGCGAATGCGTGTAACTGTCGTGAGGATATGCCCCTCACGTCGGATTGAAATTATTTGGATTATAATCCGGGAAAAACCCTCTTGCTTTTGCAAGGGGGTTTTTCTTTAGTTTCAGGTATAAAAGCCCCTGCCATCGTTGTCAGGTTCATAGAGCTCCGCCCGTCCAAATGCAAGCCTCTCACCCGGCTATTACCTTGTTTTCAAACTTCTTATACGCATCAAGATACCACTCGTTCTTGTCCCCGTTGAACGTGAGTTCATAGTACATTCCGTCGTACAGTGTGGAAGAGATCAAGTACTTCCAGTTCTGCAAAGCCTTGCATTTCCATACGACATAGACTTCAAACTCAACCGGAGCATCGCTCTTGTCAAGATGATCACTGATGTAGTCTGTAACTATCTGTATTGCTTTATTATCCATTATCCTTATCCTCCTTGTTTTCGTTGAAAGGTTTGTTGCTTTCTATGATGTATAAATGTTGCCTGTTTTTAGGTAGACTGTCAATATATTTCTGTAATGGCTCACGGCTTGCACATATAGCAACACTTTTTAGCCTGTATGTTTGATGTGTTCTGTTTTGGGTTAATTCCTCTTTGACTATATATGGTTCTTTGTAGTACAAATAATACATTATTCTGTATCATCCTTACTCAGTATGTCGGTTATCTCAAGCAAGCATCCCGCTACTTCTTCCCACAAATCAGCCAAATGTATATAGCGATCGACTTGCTCTTTCAAGCTCTTGTTTTCTCTGTTTGCGGCATCGTAGGCCGCTTCCATCGCATCAGGCATTCTCGTCACTCCTTCCGAAAATGCTTGCAAGAGCATCAAGTGCGCTCTCCATATCATAGGATGCTTTGATAGCAACCATATGTATGATAAATATATCCTGTGCATTCCTGAAACATTCGCTGTCTATTGCCTTACGCTCGGCAGATTTGAGTGTTTCAAGCAGCTCATGCAACTCTCTGTCCGTTTCAAGTTCGCTCATATTACAACACCTCACAAAAAATAAAAGCACACGTTTCCGTATGCTTTTATTATAACCGATATTATGTTGGACATTCAAGGACATGTTTACGGTATCAGCTCAGTTATTCCCTTTACCGCCTTATATGCTCGTTGCATAAGCGTGTTCTCTGCAAGATATTCAAGCCCTTTGAGCGTTATCTTTGCGTTTTCATAGCATAATACAGGCGTCCTTATGTAGCTTTTGAACTCCACGCCCTTGATGTATCCACTGTCCGAGAGCATTTCAAGATATGCAGCAAATCTTTGTTCGGATATGCCCAGAGCCTGAGCGTTCCACAGCTTGCTGTCTATGGGCTGCCCTGTGTCCATGTTCGCTTCAAGAGCCGAGAGTATCTTGTATATTACAGTGAAGTGGTCATGTGTCAGTTCCATATCATCCCACCTTTTCCAGTATGTGCCTTACAAAATCATCCGGCAGCCGTATATTATATTTTTTGATATGATATGTCAAAAAGTCGGGCCACCGATACAGTTCGTCTTCGTATATCATAAACAAATCAGAAATTTTTTCTTTCGTCACACAGTCGATCGAAGCCCTCGGGCAACTTGCTTTATATCTGAAGCTTTCAAGGTAGTTTATAATTTTGCTTTTATCATAATCAACGGATTCTACGATGTATTCTGAAACACTTCCGCAGTCTGCAAAAGAAATATCCATCTCTTTAAAAAAGCCGATGTTAGTCTTTGATTTCTTCTCCATTCTTGAATCGCCTCCAATCACCGGTATTCATATTTGGACTTCCGACAAAAACCGTTCCTTCATCAGGAGCATAATAAACATCATCATTTGGTGCTTTTATGTCTGCATTCGGCAGGACTTTTGACAATCTTTCCGCAAATGAGTTTTCACCACGTCCCAGAGAGCAATTCACAAGTCTCAGGTCTCCACCTTTGTACCCTCTGCTGATAAGCTCCTTTGCAAATTCTTCGGGTGTCATCTGCACTGCTTTGCCATTGACATCTATTTCGATTTTTTGAGATAAGCCTGTGCGTTTGGAATCATAAGCACCATGAGCATATATATCGATTCTGTTTCTTTCAGGTTCAACAGATGTAGCATCTGCATATAGTGGACTGTTTTTGCTGAATAGATTAAGCCCGTTATTATATAAACTTTTATCGGATTCTCCGTCTAAATATATTTTATCATATCCGTCAGATGATGTCAATACAGAAGATGCTGCTGCTTTGTTTCTTGTCGCCCACACCGTCTTCATACTCGTACTTCTGTCATACCCCAACACCTGAGTATTCTCATTATGCGCCGCAAGCCCCTTTTCCTTGCAGAAATCCTTGTACCTGTCA
>ODAI010645634.1_pt1 | contig 15514 bp, 8 predicted proteins | sample 1539321 | NCBI WGS metagenome assembly ODAI01 (sample SAMN02144231, study PRJEB22623) | gut metagenome | biome: sheep rumen | host: Ovis aries | place: New Zealand
GCACCTGACTGTTGCAGCAATAGGATGGCTTTATGCTGTGTTGAAACTTTTTCACGTGCGAGATGTGCGGGATGTGCGGGTTGTTTTTTTGTTAGCCTATATATATACGCGCGTCAAGACTTCGGCGATGCGTCACCGAAATCACCGTCTAAAAAGAATATAAACATATCACCATATTAATTTTTTTGTTCTGCGTCAATTTAGGTGGTAAATATTGTGACAAATGTTTACCACCTAAATTGACGCAGAACCACTTTTTTTCTATTGGTGTGCATTAAAACTATTTTAGATACAGGGCGTTGATGTCGTGCAGGAAGAGTGTCCTCGGGTCGTTGTAGAAATGCACAAAGTCGGCAACCGACTGCTGGCCGGGGTAGGGTGCGAAGTAGTGGTCCGGGCGGTTGTAGGCATTACGCCATACCAGCACGTAGCTGATGGGGTGGCGGGCCAGCACGGGAGCCAGCGTATGTGTCCACCAGTCGGGTGTCTTGATGCACTCGTAGCCTGTCTCGGTGAGCGCTGCCACCTTGCCGTGCTCCTTGGCCACGCGGCATATCATCGACAGGTCCTTGTCAAGTTGTGCGGCATAGCCGGCAATCTTCGTGGTGTCGCCGTCGGAAGCAAAGCAGTAGCAGTCGAGCCCCATCACGTCGATGATGTTGTCGCCGGGATAGCGCTCCATGTATTTCGCGTCGTCGCCGTCGGGTTCCGTGCCCGGCGAGTAGGCGTAGAGCACATTCACCACACCTCTCTCCTTCAGCCGGTCGGCGGTCATCTGCCAGAGCGCCTTGTACTGGTCGGTGGTGCAGTGGTCTTGGCCCCACCAGAACCAGGAACCGGTATGCTCGTGCCACGGACGGAACAAGACGGGAACTTTCACGCCGTAGGGCGTCTCCAATGAGTTCAGGAAGTCGGCCACACGGTCTATCCAGCTGACGAAGGTGTCGTGTTTTGTTCCGCCTTCCAGCACGGCTGCCACGGTCTTGGTCTCAACGGCCTTCAGTGAGTCGGCTACCCACGAGCTGCCGCCGCTGAGCGGATTATCGACGTGCCACGACAGCGTGACCATGCCACCGGCATCGAAGTGTGCGATGATTTCCTGGCGGATGCGCTGGAAGGGCACTCCGTCGAGGTTCAGCGAGTCGCCGTGCTCAATATGACCGAGGTCGAAGCTCAGCAGGGCGGGGTAGTCGTTGCAGATGCTCTGCACGTCGCTGCGGCGGTGGACGGTGGAGTCGTTGGTGTAGTCGGCTTCCCATCCGATGCCATAGACGGTGTCGTCGTGGTGTCCGAACAGATAGACGGTGCTGTCGCCTAACGCCTGGAGGTGCTGCAGCAGATGCTCGGTGCGCAGGGTGCGCCCGCTGTCGCCTAACGGGTCGTCGGCTTTCTGGGTGTTGGCGCAGGCAGCCAGCAAGAGGGCTGCTGCGGTGAGGGTCATCATTTTCTTCATATTTTTTTGTTATTAAGAATTAAAAAAATGCTATCGGTTATGGCAGTTGGTCGCGGGTGATGACGTAGGGGCTGCTCATGGCGGCTCGCCACCAGTCGTCGCTGCACATGGTGTCGGTGTGGTCGGTGCGTTGCTGGTACCACACCATGAAGTGGCTCCACAGGGCACCGGCCTTCCAGAAGTCGGTGGGTGTTGACGGGTCGTTGCCGTCGCCCTGTCCGCATTCGCCCAAGGCCACCATCTTGTGGGGGTAGCGGGCTTGGATTTCGGAAAACTCCTGCAGGTTCTGTGCAGCGTTGTAGCCGTAGAGGTCGCGGGCCACGATATCTACGTAGGCATCGCCGGGATACCATTCGGTGTCTTGCCGGTACTGGCTGCTGTTGCCGTTGTAGTTCTGCGTGGTCCACACCCAGATGAGGTTATGGATGCCCTTCTGCTGGAAGTAGTCGAACATGGCCACCCACAGCCGCTTATAGGCTGCGGCACCCTCGATGCCCCACCAGAACCACGCCCTTGTCCAGTCGGCCTGCTGGCGTGCGGTGGCATTGCCGGCGGCCTCGTGGAAGGGGCGCCACGTGGCGGCGATGCCTGCCTGCTGCAGCTGTAGCAGGATGTCGGCCACCCGGTCCATCTGGTCGTAGAACCACTGGTGCTCCCAGGTGCCTGCGGTCAGCGCGCGTGTCGGTCGGAACGGTGCGTCGGCACTATAGAAGTTATAGTCGGTAGCCCCTTCGCTCTTGGGCACGTTGAAATGCCACATCAGCTGCACCAGTCCGCCGGCGTCAGTCCATTCCTTGACGGGCTGCAGGTTGCTGTAGTCTATCCAGCTGCCTGGCCCTGAGAAGCAGATATGGATGAAGTCGTAGCAGTTCATGGCGGGGTACTTGCCCGTAAGCTGATAGACCTTGTCGGCACACGAGTGGTTCCAGTTGACATCGGCCATCACGCTGGAGATGGTCTTCTTGCCGTATTGCTGCAACAGATAGCTGTATAGCTGCTTCGCGCTCTCCGTCGAAGCGGTCTGCGGGGTCTCGGGGATGCCGGGGGCGATTTCCGGCTTCTTCTGCGTGGTGAAGGTCAGCGTGTAGGCTTCCGACTGGCGGCCTGACAGTCCGGTGACGAGTCCTTGGGCAAAGGCGATGCTGACCGCTGTGTCGAATTGCGTGCAGTTGACCGTGACGAGGATTGTCGTTGCCGAGGCCCGCTTGATGCTCTTGGCTGTGCCGCCTGTCACCTGGATGAGGCTTACGCCACTGGTTGCCAGCCGCACCTCTTGGTTGAATACCAGACTGATGTCAACATCGCCGATGGGCAGGCCGTCAGCACCATTGGCAGGCGACGTGGATAGAATCTTGGGGGCTTCGGCCAAGGGCGTGCCGCCGCCGGGAGTCACACCTTGGGTTGACGTGGCCTCGTCGCCGCCACAGCTTAGCATCAGCAGGGCGAACAGCAGGGAGAGTAGGAATTGTTTCATGTTCATTCGTTTGGTGTGGGCAAGTTCATGATAGAACGCCCTGTTCGTTAAAAAGGGAGGCAGACGCTCTAAAGGGCCTGCCTCCCCAGGGTGGTTATACCATAGTGTTTCTATTCTGCCACATAGACTGGTGAGTTGTTCCAGATGGTGTAGAAGTCGTACGAGCTGTCGGTGCTCGTGGCGGCACGTACCATCATGGGAATCAGCGAGGCACCGTCCATGATGAAGGTGCCGTCGTCGTGGTTGACGTAGCCGAAGCACTCGTTACCCGTTTCCTGCGCGTTGTTGTCCCAGATGAACATGGGCACACCGGCCTGCTGGGCCGCACGGCAGAAGAACTCGAGGTAGTAGTTGCGGAACAGGTTGGCATTGGCCGTGGTCTGGTTCACGCAGCCGTACTCGCCGATATAGCAGGGTATGCCTTTCTCGATGTAGTTGGTGCGCAGCTTGTAGAGCTGGTTGATGAGGTACTCCTCGTTGGCACCGCTGTTCGAGTGCTCCGGGTCGGCATTGTGGCCCCAGCTGTTGCAGTAGAGCGAGCCGTCTTCCTCGTTGACGGGCTTCTGGCAGAAGTTGCCCGGGTCGTAGCAGTGTACGCTGACCATGATGCGGTTGGCGGGGTCGGCAGGCAGCACCAGGTGGTTGATGGCCATGTCGATGTTGCAGGCATAGCCACTGACGCCTATCCAGCGCGTGCTGTTGTTGCCGCCGGTGGCACGGATGGCGTTGACGGCGATGGCGTTCCACTGGTTCAGGGTGGCAAACTGGGCGTCAGAGCCGGTGCTCCAGTCGTCGCCGGCGTGTACCTCGTTGAAGGTCTCGAAAATCAGCTGTTCGTTCCTGTCGGCAAACTTGGTGGCTATCTGTGTCCATACGCTCTCTATCAGGGCCTCGGCCTCGGCAGCCTTGACGGGGTTGGTAGAGGCCTCGGCCAGCATGTCGGCCTCGAACGAGTCGTGGTGCGTGTTGAGAATGACGTTCAGTCCGGCGGCGATGGCCCAGTCAACATTCTGTGCCACCTCGTCCATGTATGAGGCGTCAATCACTCCGTTGTCGTCCATGTGGTTGGTCCATGTGGCAGGCATGCGCACGGTCTTGCAGCCCATGGCGGCGAGGCCGGTGTAGAGCGTTGCCGTGGGTGTGGCCTTGTCCCAGTAGCCATATGTCATGTCGCTCGTGTCGAAGTGGTTGCCCAGGTTGAATCCCCAGCCCAGACGCCCGGTCATGGCCGTGGCCTCGTTGGCGGGCAGGCTCTTCACTTCCCACGTCAGGTTGATGTCCTGCAGATAGGGCGTGCCCTGTCCGTTGGCAATGAGTCCGGCGGGGATGTGCAGCTTCTGTGTCTTGTCGAAGCTGACATCGGCGGTGATGGTCAGCGTCGAGTCGGCACCCAGCACGAGGGCCTTCTTCACGGGCTTGCCGTTGAGGGTTATCTGGCTGGTGTTTACCGTCATGAAGTTGATACGCTTGTCGAACTTCACACGGATGGTCTTCTCGCCGTAGAGCAGTGCGCCGCTGGTACTGGGTGTCACCCCTACGTAGTCAGGAGCTGCTATGGTGGGTATCTCGTATTGAGCATCCGTGTCCTGGCAGGCGGCGGCAATGAGAGCCACCGCTGTCAGAAAAAGTGTATTGCAAATCTTATTCATTTTCATCGTCTGTTTTTATTGAAGGGTTATTTTTGTCAGGGTATAATTGGTGCCTGTCATGACAAGTCCGCCAGAGCTGATGAGGGCATTGACCGTGTTTTCTGTCAGCGTTACAGAGTAACTAGTGGAGCCGGCCTCCAACGGGATGTTGCCTTCCTTGAAGCCGAAGTCAAGGTCTGGCAGTGCTTGCCAGCTGCCATTGCCGAATCGCATCTGCCAGTAGTCGGCGTCGGCATCCAGGCTGTAGTATGCTGTCAGTATGGTACCGGCCTTGACTGTTGACCAGTCGTAGCCGCCCCATGACAATGCGGTCATGGCCGACCATGCTATGTGTTCGGAACCGCTCCATATCGTTTCCTCTAAAGAGATATGCTCGACGAGCTGGATTTTCAGGATGGTATAGTTGGTACCTGTCATAACAAGTCCTCCGTTGCTGACCAGCTCATCAATCATGGCCTGCGTCAGCGTGAGCGTGAATTTGGTTGAGCCTGCTTCAAGGGCAATATTACCCTCCTTGTAGCCAAAGTCAGCACCCGGCAGACAAGCCCAGCTGCCATTGCCGAATCGCATCTGCCAATAGTCTGCATCAGCATCCAGTAAGTAGGTGACGACCAGGTCCATGCCTGCTTGGGCCTGTGACCAGTCGTAGCCGCCCCATGACAACGCGGTCATGCCCGACCATGCTATGTGTTCGGAACCAGTCCATATCGTTGTGACGATTTCGCTGTTTGGCCTGACCGTAATGTCATATTCAATCTCGCCATTGCTGGACACCAGTTTCAGCTTGGAGTCAGCCTTGGCATTGTCGGGGATGGAGATGGTCAGGGTCTTCGCCTTGGATGAATAGACATATTGTGTCTCAGTACCATTGACGAAGACGTTTGTAAGTACATTGGCATTAGCAACGGGAACAGTGAACAGTCCGCCGGCCTCAGGCATGGTGTCATCCGTGAATGTCGGCATCTCGGTAATATAGCAGAACACGGCCTCGTCGATGTTCAGGGCCAGTGCCTTGACGGCGGTGCCGTTGGCCAGGTTCAGCTCGGGCTCGCCGCTCTGTCCGTCCATGGGCACGGTGACGGTGATGGTGGTACCGTCGGCCGATACAGCCCCTTCTTCCAGCGTGGCCACGCCGGTGCCGAAGTTGATGCTCTTCACCAGGTCGAGGTCGGTACCTGTAATCTGCAGAGAACCACCGGCACTGGCGGGGTTGGCGTTGTATGCGGTAACCACCGGCTTCACCAAGGTATAATCTACGGCGACGCTCTCACCGCTGGCAAGCACCAGCTGCAACGGTCCGTCAATGGCTGTCTCAGGGACGGCAGCCACCACCACCTTGCCGGCCTCGACGGTGATGTCGCCACCGGCTACGCTTCCCTCCTTACCGGCAAACAGCACGCTGGCAACGAGGTCCATGTCCTGACCGGTGACGGTGAGCGGCTGTCCGGCCTTGACGGGAGCCGGGGCGGCTGCCAGGTTGCTGGGCACGACGGCCTTCAGGATGCCGGCAGGAGTCTCCACGCCCGACTTGCACACGAGGTTGATGGCTCCGCTCGGTGCCTCGGCGGGCAGTACGAACGACAGCGTCGTACCGTCTTCGCTGGCGGTGAACTCCTCGGTCTTGAAGCTGCCGAACTTGATGGCATCCACGACATTATAGAACTTACCCGTCAGTGTGATGGTCTCGCCGGCCTTGGCGGTGACGGTCATGTCGTCACCGGCTGTGCCGCGCGGCGATGCTATCTTGCTCGTGGTGGGCAGACCGACGATGAGTGCGTCGTCGGTGACGATGGTCTGGTAGTCCAGCTCGTCGTCACCCTGCACGGTCAGGTCGGCGGTGTACAGCTCTATCTTGCCCGTCTTGGCAGCCTCAGGCACGGCCACCTCGATGGCGTAGCGGTCCCACGACTTGAAGTCGCTCGACGATACCACCACGTTGTCGGCAAAGCCGATGGAATAGACCAGGTTCAGATATTCACCCTCAATCTTGATGATGGTGCCCGGGTCAGCCTCGGCGGGTGTGAAGCCCGTCACCTCGACACCCTCTATATACGTCAGGTCGGTCAGTGTCGGGATGGCCAGTCCGGTGCGGGTGTTCAGCGTCACACGTCCTACGGTAGGGCCGTCCTTGGGTATGCCTACGCGAATCTCGCTGGGCACGCCGGCACGGATGACGGCAAAGTTGGTCACGGCACCGACACCGGGGATGTTGATGCTGGCCACCTGGTCCAGGTTGCTGCCCACGAAGCGCAGCGTGCCGCCACGCATCACGGGGTTGGGTCCGAAGGCATTCAGTGAAACGTCGCCCCGGAACTGGTTGGTGTCCAGGTCGTCTTCGCTGCACGCTGTCAGCGAGAGCCCCACGAGGGCCATCACCAACAAGGCTAATATATTATTGATTTTCTTCATAGCTTTTACTCGATTAATGGTTATTTGTTAGGAACAACGCGGATGTTGTCTATCTTGATGATAGGTGTACACTCCTTACCCTTGACACCGCCTGCCACGACGAAGATGGTGAGGCTGGCAAAGTCTTTGTAGCTTGAGAATTTCTTCTCGGCAGCACCGCTCTCACGGTCGTAGGAGAAGTCGGTCAGCGGGATGCGCACGGTGACCCACTCGCCGCCCGTGTCGTAAGAGCCGGAGGCACTGGTGGCCCAGGGGCGATACATGGCGCGGCCGAACTTGCCAAGATTGAACGTGACACCCCTGTCGCCGGCCCACTCGCCGTTGAAGATGTAAGCCTGCGGCTCGGCCACGTTGGTATAGCCGGTGACGGGGTTGCCCGAAAGGGTAATCTGGTCGATGCCCTGGAAGGCTATCTGCATCGTGCCGGCCTTCCATGCGCTGCTGCTGGGAATGCACATTTCGAACTTCAGGTCCATGTTCTCCCACTTCGTGAAGTCCTGCAGGTTGTACAGGGCGATGCCGTCGCCCGAGGTGATGTTCTGCGGGGTGTCCCATGAACCGCACCAATACTCGAAGGCGAAGTTGCTGTCGTCCCATCCGCCGTCTTCGTCCATCTTGGCACTGCCGTCGCCTAACTGCAGGTAGTTGCCTGAGATGGAGGTGCCGTCGTTGAATATTTCGCGGCTGTGCCATCCGTGCCCGGCCTTGGTGCCGTTGACACCCAGCACAATGCCCTGGCCGTCGTAGGGCGTGTCGAAGTTGAACAGCGTGCCGCGGCTGTCCTGATAGTAGAATGCCGACGTGGAGGTGCCGTAGAGGGTCGTCATCGTGATGGGGCCTTCGGCGGCATCGTCGGGAATACGTACTTTGACGTAGCTGTTGTCAGCCCCCACCTCGATAATGTCGGCGGCCACGTCCTGGTCGGCGGCATTGCGGAAATACACCTCCAGCGGCGTGTTGGCATTGTCAACGATATACTCGCCTATGACCTTGGCAACGCTGCCAGGCTTGGCATATTCGCACGACATGGTGTTGATGCTCGGAGCCGGAATGACCACCTTGAAATCGACGGTCGTCACGCTACCGCCATTATTATAAAGGTATATCTTGTTGGTCACATCTACAGGCACACCCTTGGGCACATCGACGATGAGCACGTTGTCGGTGATGTAGCTGTTGTTCAGCACGGCCTCCTTGTCGTTGAAGAACACGCGCACCACGCTGCGCAGGTTGGAGCCGATCAGGGCGATGGTGCTCTGCGGCGAGGCCTGCTCTACCAGCTCGCCGTTGGTGTAGTGCATGTCGGCAGCGTCGCGGCTGCTTGTTATCTCGGTAGAGAGGCAGCGGATGTAGTCAACAGACGGCGTACCGTCGGCTACCTCGTATTTGTCGGGCTGGTCCTTACAGGAAGTGAGTGTAAGTCCTGCTGCGGCCAGTACGGCAAACAGGAGCCCTTTCGTATATTGATTGATTTTCTTCATAGCTTCGAATCATTTTTGGTGATTAATAAGAATAGGTAGCGCGCACGTCGATGTGAATGCCTTCGACGTTCGAACCGAGGTTGCCGTTGAAGAGCACGTCCTCGGCAGCCATGGGCAGTGCGAAGTAGCCCTGGTTGCTCACTTGCGAGTCCTTGCGCAGCATCACGGTGACGTTGGGAGCCGACGTGCTGGTGTCGTAGCCCTGCTTGGAGAGGTCTATCTTCCACGAGCCGCTGCTCTGGTAGGTCTTATAGACATCGTCCAGCCCCCAGAACTGGTTGCGTTTCTGGTTGCGCAGCTCGTTGACGCAGAACTGCGGGTCGTAGTAGCTCACGCGCACGAAGTCGTACCACCGGTCGCCCTCCATGGCAAACTCCAGGCGGCGCTCCTTCCAGATGTCGCTCCACGACACGCTGGTGGGGTAGGTGGCGGTGGGAATGGCGCGCTGGTGTACGGCGTAGTAGGCATCGAGCACGTCGGCATCGGTCGATGTGGCGCGGTTGGGTCCTAACTTAGCCTCGGCATAGATTAGATAGACATCCGACAGGCGCAGGATGTGGGTGGCCAGCGCGTAGGCCATGCGGGCCGGCGAGATGCCCAGTGCTGCCACGTGGTCGGCGGTGTTGCCGTACATGTGCTTCACGCAGTTGGCACCGGTGGCCGACTGCAGCGAGCCGGTAGCGGCGGTGTTGTAGGTCTTGTCGTAGATGAAGTCGAGGTAGTTGAAGCCGCCCTTGTCCTGCCACATGTAGTCGTAGGTGAATCCGGGCAGCATCATCGTTGCCTTCAGGCGCGTGTCAGGATTGCTGAGCCACTGGTCGGGACTGCCAGCCTCTAACAGCTTCACGCCGAAGGCTTCCTGGAGATCGACCGACAGGCCGTTCCATCCGCCCCAGCAGTCGCCGAACTCGTCCATGCCCTCTATGCCGAGGTCGCTCTGCAGCGTGTTCTGGCTGGTCCATTGCGAACCGACGGTCCATCGCCATGCTATCAGGCTCTCCGGGTCGTTGTTGCTGGTCAGCTTCCAGATGTCGCCGTAGTTCTCGGTCAGCTTGCGGCCCGAATTGTCTATCACGTCCTTGGCGTAGCTGGCAGCCATGTTCAGGTCGCTGGCACTCAGCGCTCCCGACACACCGGCCTTGGTCAGATACACCTTGGCCAGCAGGCCCTCGGCGGCATAGTAGTCGATGCGCCCTGGGGTAGTGCTGCGCTGCAGCAGGGTCATGGCCTTCTCCAGGGTGAGGATGATGTAGTCATAGACATCCGACCGGCGGGCCTTGGCAATGCTGGTATATGAGCCATCCTGCAGCTGCTCGATGGTGCTGTGTACGATGGGCACGTCGCCGAACGAGCGTACCAGATAGAAGTAAGCCATCGCCTTCCACGTGAGGGCCTCGCCCATGGCCTGACTCTTGGCCGCGCTGTTGCTCGAATTGCCCTTCAGCGTCTCATAAACGGTGTTGGCGTGTCCGATGACGGCCCACAGCGAGTACGACATGTTCACCAGGTCTTCGTCGGAGCCGTTGACAGAGAAGTTCATGTAGGGCGACGAACCCCAGTAGTAGTTGCCCGAGAGCACCTCGCCCACCTTGATGAATCCGCGCTGGAAGTCGTACCAGGGTGAGTTGTACAGATAGTTGACGCTGGAGAGGAACTGCTCGTCGGTCTTGTAGAAGTTGTCAACGTTGTAGGTGTCTTCGCTGGGGCGGTCCAGGAAGTCTTCGCACGCCGTGAGCGTCACACTGGCTACAGCGGCAACTGCCATATACTTGATATTCGATAGTTTCATAGTTGCATCGTGATTTTAGTTTGGTAAAGCACATTTAGAAGGTGACATTCATTCCGAACGAATAGGTGGTCGGCGACGGATAGCGGGCATTGTCCAGGCCCATCACGTTGGCACTCTGTGTAGAGGCACCGATTTCGGGGTCGTAGCCGTCGTAGCCGGTAATGGTCAGCAGGTTCTGAATGTTGCAGTAGAGGCGCAGGCTCGACAGTCCCCAGCGCTTGATGAGCTTCGTGGGGAAGGTGTAGCCCAGGGCAATGTTCTTCAGGCGCACGTAGCTGCCGTCCTCGATGTAGCGGTCGCTCCAGCGGTCGTTGTCGTTGGGGTCGTTCAGCGAAGCGCGAGGCATCGACGTGTAGGGGTTGGCCAGCTGTACGTTCGTGATGTCGTCGTACCAATAGTATATCAGCGTGCCGTCGCCGCGGTCTATGCCGCCGGTATAGTCCTTGCCGGGGTTGATGGGCTGCAGAATGGCGCGGTCTCTCACATCCACTATCTGGTTGGTCCATGTGGAGTTCATGTGCGTCATCTTCATCTTCAGGTAGTTGCCCACCTTGTTGCCCACCGAGCCGTTGATGAATATGTTCAGGTCGAAGCCCTTGTAGCGGAAGGTGTTGGTCCATCCGAAGGTGTACTTGGGCAGCGGCGAGCCGATGTTCGTGCGGTCGTTCTCGTCGATGATGCCGTCGCCGTTCAGGTCCTTGTACTTGATGTCGCCCACAAAGACGGTAGAGTTCTTGGCGAAGATGCCGTTCGAGGGGTATGATGCGGGTTTCGGCGAGCGCTCGATGTCCTCTAACGAGGTATAAACACCGTCGCATACGTAGCCATAGAAGTTGAAGAGGCTCTCGCCCACCAGCGTGCGGCTGACGACGTCGCTCCACTGTCCGTAGCCGATGAGTTGCGAGTTGCTTGAACCGTCGGCCAGTGCTTTGAGCTCGTTCTTGTTGAACGAGAGCTGCAGCTCAGAGTCCCACTCGAACTTGCCCACCAGCGGATGGGTGTTCAGCGTGATTTCGAAACCGGTGTTGCGGATGGTGCCGAAGTTGCCCCAGGGTGCAGCCAGTGCCGACGAGCCGTTGCCGCTGGTGCCCATGTACGAGGGCAGCTGCATCTGCATGAGCATGTCTTTCGACTCCTTGCGATACCAGTCAACGGTCAGGTTGATGCGGTCGTGCAGGAAACCGAGGTCCAGACCGACGTTCCACTGCTCCTGGCTCTCCCACTGCACGTCTTCGTTGGCTATCTGTGCCGGACGGTAGCTGACACCCAGGGCGGTCTCCATCTTCGACAGCGGCGAGCCCCACTTGTAGCCACCGATGTTGGCATTACCGGTCTGGCCCCAGCCTATGCGCAGCTTACCGTTGCTGAGCACCTTGCCGGCCCAGCTCTCAATGAATTTCTCGTTGGAGAAGCGCCACGAGGCGGCAAACGAGTGGAAGCCGGCCCAGCGCTTGTTGGGACCGAAGTTGGAACTGCCGTCGTAACGGTAGGTATAGGTGGCGTTGTATCGGTTGTCGAAGCTGTAGGTCCAGCGGGTGAAGAACGATACCATGGCGCTGCTGCCTTTTCCGTAGCCTATCTGCGGCGTGCCTGTGCCCAGTGCCGGACTGTGTACCTCGTCGGAGGGCAGGCCGGTGTTGTAGGCCGACACGTAGTTGTATTTCGACTCCCAGCACTCCTGGCCTATCATGGCCGTTGCCGAGTGCTTGCCGAAGGTGCGGCTGTAGGTCAGGTAGTTCTTCAGCTGCCAGAAGGTGCTTGAGTTCTTCTGTGCGCGGCTTTCGTTACTGGAGCGCTTCCAGGTGCCCAGGTCAACCATGGGCTTGTAGGTCTCGCCCTTGTTCCATCCGAAGTCGAAGCCCAGCTCGGCGTGCCATACCAGGTCCTTGATGGGTGTCACCTCGAAGAAGATGTTTCCGTTCAGCTTCTGGCGCTTCAGCAGTATCTCGTCCATCATGGCCATGGCAATGGGGTTGGGGTTGGTATAGCCCTCCTGCGACACCGACGAGTAGTTGCCGTCTATATTATAAATAGGTATAGAGGGAATGGTGGTCAGCGAGTATCCTATCAGACCCTCGTCGGAGTCGGCCAGCTTCAGGTCGTCCTTCGTGTCGGAGTAGGTGACGCTTAGGCTCATCTTCAGCCATTTCTTCAGCTGTGCGTCCAGGTTGGTACGCACCGACATACGCTTGAACTCGGAGCCGATGATGGTGCCCTGCTGGTCCATGAACGAGCCGGACACGTAGTACTGCACCTTCTCCGATCCGCCCTGTGCGCTCACCTGGTGGGAGTGCTGGAAGGCCGTCTGGAACACGGCGTCCTGCCAGTTGGTACCCTTGCCCAGCAGCGAGGGGTCGGAGAGGGCTGCCGTGTAGTTGGCCTCGCCGATGGCGGCAAAGCTATTGTAATACTGTGCATATTCGCGCAGGTTCATCAGGTCCAGGCGCTTGGTCTGGCGGTTCCAAGCCACCATGCCGTTATACGTGAACTTGGCATCGCCGGCCTTGCCGCGCTTGGTCTGGATGAGCACCACACCGTTGGCACCCTGCGCACCGTAGATGGCGGTGGCCGAGGCGTCCTTCAGAATCTCCATGCTCACGATGTCGGCAGGGTCGATGGTCGATAGCGGCGAGATGGTCGATACCGAGCCGTTGCCCAGCGCATCGCCCAGACCGTAGCTGGCTCCCGACGTGCCGGTGCTCTGCACGGGCACACCGTCTATCACATACAGCGGCTCGGCATTGGCATTGATGGTTGCTGTACCGCGCACGCGGATGGACGACGACGAACCGGGGGCTCCCGACGTGCTGACAGCCGTCACACCGGCGGCACGACCCTGTAGCGACTGGTCGAGCGACGTGATGATAGAGCCCTTGACGGCTTTCTCGCCCAGCGATACGGAGGCGCCGGAGATGTCGCTCTTCTTCATCGTGCCATAGCCCACGACCACGACCTCGTCGAGCACTTTCTTGTCTTCTTCGAGGGTAATCTCATACACCGAGCGGCCGTCAATCTTGACTTCCTTCGTCAGGTAGCCGATGTACGATACCACCAGCGTCTGGCCCTGACTGGCATTCAGCGTGAAATTTCCGTCGAAGTCGGTGGCGGCACCGGTTGACGTACCCTTGATGACTACACTCGCACCGATGACGGGCCCCATGGCGTCGCTCACGGTACCAGTAATCTGCTTCGTCTGTTGCACGGCGAGCGGCGAGGAACCGCCGGCAGCATGCAATGGCGACGAATAGCCTGACAGCCCTATGGCGAACAGGACGGCCAGAAGTGTCTTCTTACTGTAATTTAGATCCATACGTTGTTTTTAGGTTAGTATTAATTATTTAAGTGATTTTTCCTTATTAGTTCATTTAGGTTCCCTAATGTTGGTGCAAAGATAATACATTTTCTCTAAAGGCAGTTGACTTTTTTTGCTAAACATTGATACTTTTTTGCTGAATAGTAAAAAGATGTTACTTTTTTCTTGGCTCTCATTGTGCCTCAGTGCCCAGGCAAGCTGTTTGGGCTTGCCATCTCCTTGGGTAGGGCGAGGGAAATACTTGGGAAGTGCTGTCGGAGTGAGGCAGGAAACTGGTATAATAGGATGTGCTTTCAGAAAAGATTTTGGGGTTCTCGGAGATTTTTGCAGAAAACATTTGCGTAAGTCGGGTAATGTTGTTATCTTTGCATCCGAAATGACGGTTTCGGAAATGGTGGTTTCGGAAACGGGAAAAGAGTGAGATATGAGGTTTTATGACAGAGAACAGGAGATAGCCTTCTTGAGGGAGACTCGGGAACAGGCAAGGAAGGTGGCCCGGTTTACGGTGCTCACCGGGAGGAGGCGCATCGGTAAGACGACGCTGATACGCGAGGCATACAAGGATGAGCCTTTCGTCTATTTCTTTGTAGCCAGGAAGGCGGAGGGCGACCTCTGCGAGGCGTATATCGAAGAGGTGAATGAGAAGTTGGGCATCCCTACGCTTGGCAGCAGCCGCAAGTTCAGCGACATCTTCCGCTACCTGATGAAACTGTCCGAGACGAGAAGCTTTACGCTGGTCATCGACGAGTTCCAGGACTTCTTCCGGGTGAACAAAAGCGTGTTCAGCGAGATGCAAAACATCTGGGACGAGTACGAGAAGACATCGAAGTTGAACCTCGTGGTGTGTGGCAGCATCTACTCGTTGATGCAGAAAATCTTCAAGGACAAGAAGGAACCGTTGTACGGACGGAATACGGCAGAACTGCGGCTGAAGCCCTTCCGCCCCTCGGTGCTGAAAGAGATTATGGCAGACGCGAAACCCGACTATAGTAAGGAAGACCTGCTGGCGCTGTTCACGTTTACGGGTGGAGTGGCTAAATACGTAAACCTGCTGGTAGATGCCGGTGCGCTGGACAAGGACAGCATGATCCGGCATGTCGTCAGCCCTAACTCCACTTTCTTGAACGAAGGGAAGAACAACCTGATAGAGGAGTTTGGCAAGGACTATGGAACCTATTTCTCTATCCTGTCGTGCATCGCCCGTGGCAAGAATACCCGCAGCGAGATAGAGGATATGATAGGGCGCGAGGTTGGGGGGTATCTGACCAATCTGGAGACTGACTATGAACTGATAGCCAAGCGGCAGCCATTGTTTGAAAAGAGCAGTACTAAAAATGTACGCTACGAACTGGGTGATGTGTTCTATTCCTTCTGGTTCCGTTTCATCTTCAAGTATGGCTACATCATCGAGATTGAGAACTACGGCAAGTTGCAGGAGATTATCGAGCGCGACTACAACACCTTCAGTGGTCTGATGCTGGAGCGCTATTTCCACCGTGTGGCGATGGAGAGCGGCGAGTTTACGAGGATTGGCCGTTGGTGGGACCGTAAGGGCGAAAACGAGATTGATATGATTGTGGAGGATGAGCTGTCAGATTGTGCCACGTTCTACGAAATCAAGCGGCAGCGCGACGAGATCAGCATTGGCACGCTGAAGCAGAAGGCAGAGGCCATGCTGCGGGCAACGGGAGCTTTCAAGGGCTATGAGATTGAGTATGAAGGGCTGAGTATGGAGGACATGTGACATCCACGGAATCTCGAAAAAATGTGTGATGGGCACACCATTATTATTGTTTGAAATAACAAAAAAGTGGTATTTTCGGATAAGTGTACTATAAAAATTTTGGTATTTTCGGAGTTTTTTGCTATAAAAATTTTGGTAAACAAAATATTATAGCTATCTTTGCCGAGAAAACCATTAAGGAAACCCTCCTACTTCCTGTGTA
>ODAI011549765.1_pt1 | contig 15513 bp, 10 predicted proteins | sample 1539321 | NCBI WGS metagenome assembly ODAI01 (sample SAMN02144231, study PRJEB22623) | gut metagenome | biome: sheep rumen | host: Ovis aries | place: New Zealand
CCGCCCACATCAGAGTCGCGGTCGTATGACCTCCGACAAACTTCGGCAAAAACGTCGTCCCGGCTTCGCGGAACGCGGTGCGCAGCAGCGAAAGATGCTCCTCGGTCGCGCTGAGCGGGAACTTGGCCAGCTCCCGTAAAGACACGGCGGCGTCCTCGTTGCCGCGGAAAAAGGCTTCGGGCCGATAGCTGGCCACCAGATAATCCGGCTGCGAGAAAATGACCTCGAGGTTCTCAAATTTCTGCTCGTTGGTGCGCAGAAACGCCGTTTCGACAAGCCCGTTCTGCAGCATCTTGATAAGCTCCTGCGCGTTGGCTTCGCGCAGAATGATCTCCGTTTCCGGATTCCGCTCCGAAAAAATGTCCAGCGCGTGCATAAGATAGCGGTTGCCGAGCGTATCGACAATGCCGCCCCGCAGCGAGCTCGAACCGCCGTCGAAGCAGTTGTTGATCTCGGATCGGGCGGCTGCCTCCGCCTCCGCCATCACCTTGGCTTTCTCGTACAAGATCCGGCCGGCGTCCGTCAGCTCCAGCTTATGCGAGCCGCTCCCCCGGTGAAACAGCCGTGCCCCGTATACCTCTTCCATCGCCTTGACCTGATTGCTCAGCGCCGGCTGTGCCACGCGCAGCTTGCGCGACGCCGATGTGAGACTCCCCTCTTCCACTATCACGATATAGTTGACATAATACTGAAAGTTCAAATCAAGACCCCCTTTCTCCTATGTATTTTTTCCGCTCAGTATAGTAAAAACAGTATATCGAAAAAACAGGAAAAAAGCAAGGAGTTTTTTTGCATTTATGATGCGCTTTTGAGGATGCCATCAATACATTTTTTACATATAACTTGAAAAAAACGATCACGCAACCCTTCTCCAAAGTCGGATTTTGTCGCAAATAAATGCCTGTCTTATACAAAAACAGTATAGCACACTCTTAACGAACAGGCAACAGGTTTTTGTATGGGGAATTGCAAACCGGTCAAGAGGATGGTATACTATCATCAAAACCATAGAAAGGAACCCGAATCGCTATGGAAAATACAAATTGGATTTTTGCCGATCTGCCCTATGCGCGTTACGATGTAGATGACTTCATGCGCGACGAAAGCGCCCTGCTTGACGCGCTCGAGCAGGCCCAAACAGCCGACGAAGCCAAGGCTGCCTACCTTGCGATCGACACGCTTTCGCAGCGGTTTTCGACGACTGTGACGATTGCGCACGTCCGTCACGACTGCGATACGAACGACAAATTCTACGACGAAGAGATGACCTACTGGGATACGAACCTGCCGCGCACGATGCCGCTGGACGAACGGCTGATGAAAACGCTGCTCGCGCATCCGTTCCGCAAGGCCTTGGAGGATGCGTTCGGCAAGATCATTTTCACGACCGCCGAAGCGCGGATGCGCCTGATGGACGAGCGCCTGATCCCGGACATGACCGAGGATCAGCTGCTGAGAAGCCGCTACGCCAAGCTGACCGCGGGCTGCACGACCGAGTATATGGGCCAAACCTGCAACTTCTACGGCCTGCTGAAATTCATGCAGGATCCGGATCGCACCGTGCGGGAAGGCGCGTTTCGCAAATGGGCGGCGCTGTACGCCTCGATTGCGGACGAGCTTGACGAGATCTATGACAAGATGGTCGCCCTGCGCACGCATAAGGCCGCGATCCTCGGCATGGAAAACTATGTCGAGATGGCGTATCTCGAGCGCGGCCGCTACGAATACAGCGAAACCGACGTGGCGCGCTTCCGGGAGGGCGTGAAAAAGTACGTCGTTCCGCTTTGCGCGCGCATCCGGGAGGAGCAGCGCAAGCGCATCGGCGTGGACAAGCTGCGCTATTACGACGAGGAATTTTTCTTCCCGGAGGGCAACCCGACGCCGCACGGCACCGAGGCCGAGATGGTCGAGGCGGCGCGGCAGATGTACCGCGAACTGTCGCCCGAAACCGGCGAATACTTCGATTTCATGGTGCAGCATCAGCTGTTCGATCTGACCTCGCGCCCCGGCAAGCGCATGGGCGGGTACCAGACCGAGCTTGCCGCGCGCAAGGCGCCGTTCATCTTCTCCAACTTCAACGGCACCTCCGCCGATGTGGACGTGCTGACGCATGAGGCGGGGCACGCATTCCAGGCCTACCTTGCCTCGCGCACGCTGCCGGTGTCGGACGTATGGCAGGCGCCGATGGAGATCTGCGAGGTACATTCGATGTCGATGGAGCACTTCGCCTATCCGTGGATGGAAAAGTTCTTCGGCGACGACGCACCGCGCTATCGCCGCGCGCACCTCACGAATGCGATGCTCACGATCCCGTATCTCGTCATGGTCGATGATTTTCAGCACCGCGTCTATCGCAAGCCGGACATGACCCGTGCCGAGCGGTACGCCGTATGGAAGGAACTGGAAGGCGAATACCTGCCGTGGCGCGATTACGACGGCGACGCGTTTCTGGAAAAGGGCGGGTTCTGGATGCAAAAACAGCATATCTTTATCTACCCGTTCTATTACATCGACTATGCGCTGGCGCAGACCTGCGCATTCGATTTCTATCTCAAGCACCTGCGGGATCCGAAAGCCGCCTGGGCGGATTACCTTGCGCTGTGCAAGGCGGGCGGCAGCGTCGGCTACTTCGAGCTGCTGAAGGTCGGCAACCTCCGCAGCCCGTTCGACGAAACGACCGTGCGCGATATCACCGCCGCAATCGAGGCGCTGCTCTGATATGGCGGATCGGTTTTCCCGCACCGAGCTGGTGCTCGGCCGCGCTGCGTTGAAACGGCTGCAGAACAGCCGCGTGATCGTGTTCGGCGTCGGCGGCGTCGGCGGGTACTGCGTCGAGGCGCTCGCCCGCAGCGGCGTCGGGCATATCGAGATCGTCGATGACGACTGCGTCGCACCGTCGAACCTGAACCGTCAGATCATCGCGCTCGAAAGCACGATCGGCCGTCCGAAGGTCGAGGTCATGGCGGAGCGCATCCATGATATCAACCCCGATTGCGAGGTCGTCGCGCACCGGATGTTCTTCCTGCCAGAAACGCAGGATCGGTTCGACTTTGCCGCTTATGATTATGTGGTGGACTGCGTCGATACCGTCGCGGCCAAGCTCGCGCTGATCGAAGCGTGCCAAAAGGCGAATACCCCGATCCTCTGCGCCATGGGCGCGGGCAATAAGCTCGACCCGACCGCGTTCAAGGTCGCCGACCTCGAAAAAACATCCGTCGATCCGCTTGCCCGCGTGATGCGCGTGCAATGCCGCAAGCGCGGCTTCAAGCACGTGCGCGTCGTCTATTCGACCGAGCCGCCCGTTCCGCCGTCGCCGGACAGCGATAGGGAGGCCGTCCGCGCCGAGGGCAAGGCGGCGAACCGCCGCAGCATCCCCGGCTCGCTGGCGTTCGTCCCGTCGGTGATGGGCTTGATTTTGGCGGGCGAGGTCGTGCGCGCCTTGGCAAAGCGCGAACCGTAATTGCCGGAAAACGATACGGATTCGCATACCGAAAAACGCAAAAGATAAAGGCAGTCTTTTCCCAAAAGGAGAGGCTGCCTTGTTTCTTGACAGGCCGGGCGGCAAGGCGTATACTGCTTTTATATGGAGCAAAGCTCGAAAAAGAGGGAAGCTATGGAAACATTTACCGACCGACCGAATCGCCCGTCCGCCGCGCCGCGCTATGCGGTGCTGGATTTCGACGGCACGGTGTCGCTGATCCGCGAGGGCTGGCAGCAGATCATGACGCCGTATTTCACCGACGAGCTGGCCGCTACGCCCAGAGGGCGCGAGCTGCCGTATGAAACGGTCGAGGCCATCTGCCGCGAGTTTATCACGCTGCTGACCGGCAAGCAGACGATCTATCAATGCATCCGGCTCGCGGAGGAGATTACCGCGTTCGGCGGCACGCCGCTCGATCCGCAGGCGTATAAGGACGAGTATTCGAGACGGCTGCTGAAGCGGATCGACGGGCGGCTCAAGGGCCTTGCGGACGGGTCGATCGACCCCGAAACGCTGACGGTGCCCGGCGCATATGACCTGTTGGACATGCTGCTGCGGCACGGCGTCACGCCATACCTTGCGTCCGGCACCGACGAGGAGCATGTGCTGCAGGAAGCGCATTTACTGGGCGTGGACAAATACTTCGGCCCGCACATCTACGGTGCGCAGAGGGCGTACAAAACGTTCTCCAAAAAGCTTGTGATCGAACGGCTGATCCGGGAAAACGGGCTGTCCGGCGCGGAGCTGATCGGCTTCGGCGACGGCTATGTGGAGATCGAAAACGTGCGCGAGGCAGGCGGCTTTGCCGTCGGCGTCGCGTCGAACGAGCATGACCGCTGCGGGATCGACGAATGGAAGCGCGAGCGCCTGATCCGCGCGGGCGCGAATCTGATCATCCCGGACTACCGCGACCTGAACGCGCTCGAAGCACAGCTGTTTTAGCATCGCTCAAAACACCGACCCGCCATACGAAAGGGAGAGCTTATGGAACTGACACGCAACCGGCTGACGGAGATTTTTGCTCGCTACGCCGATCTGAAAATCGCGCTTGTCGGGGATCTGTTCTTGGATCAATGGTTCGAGATCGACCCTTCTCTGAACGAGATTTCGCTGGAAACCGGCAAGACGGCGCATCAGGTCGTCGGACGGCGCTCCTCGCCGGGCGCGGGCGGCAATGTGCTGAGCAACCTTGCGGCAATGGGCGCGGGGAAGCTCTGGGTGATTTCGCTGATCGGGCACGACGGCGGGGGATGGGAGCTGCTGCGGCTTTTGAAGGAGCGCGGCATCGACGTGTCCCGCATCCTTTGGTCGGATGCGGTCATGACCCCGTCCTATATCAAGCCGATGAACCCGACCGAGGGCGAACGGTTTGATCTCAAGAACTTCACGACGACGCCGACGGAGCTTGAAAACGAGCTGATCGACCGTCTGCAGACCGTCGCCGCCGAAGCCGACGCGGTGATCCTTCTTGATCAGGTCTGCGAACCGGACTGCGGCGTGATCACCGAGCGCGTGCGCGCTGCGGCGGCCAAGGCTGCCGAGGCGAACCCCGATACGCTGTTTATTGCGGATTCGCGCGCGTTTGCCCATGCGTTCCGCCATGTGATCTTAAAGTGCAACAACTTTGAAGCAGCGGAGCTTTCCGGCCGCGTCGCGGACGAAAACGAATTCAACCGGCATGAGATCTTCGCGTGCATGGACGATATCGAAACGCTCACCGGCCGTCCCGTGATCATCACCTGCAACCGCCACGGCATCGCCGTGCGCGACGGCGGAGAGCAGCGCATCCTGCCCGCCGTCCGGTTCAGCGGCCCGATCGACGTGTGCGGCGCGGGAGACGCCTGCACCGCCGCGTTCGCCATGTCGCTCTGCGCGGGCGCGTCAATGACCGAGGCCGCCGAGATCGCCAACCTTGCCGCGGGCGTGACCGTGCGCAAGCTCAACGAAACCGGCACCGCCACCCAAGCCGAAATGCTCGCCATGCTTTCCGAGCAGCAGGCTTTTTAATGACAAATACACAGTCTGCGGCGCGGCCATCGGCTGCGTCGCCTTTTCTTACCGCAAACGCAACTGGCGTTTTGCACGGCACGGATTGCGCCGGCAGACGGTTGACAAAAGCGGGCCGGAACGGTATCATAAAATATAAGTAAAAGAACATACGGGGAGGCATTCGATGAAACGTACCGCATGGAATGACAACTGGTTGATCCGGCACCTCGGCACCGACGAAACGCCGCAGCCCGTCCGCGTGCCGGACGATGCCATGCTGCGCGAGCCGCGCACCGCAAAGGCGCTCGGCGGTCTCAGCGTTGGCTGGTTCGAGGGGCGCGATTACAGCTATACCAAGACCTTTACGCTTTCGGCGGAGGAAGCGGAACGGCACAACGTGCTCGAATTTGAGGGCGTCTACCGCAAGGCGGAAGTATACATCAACGGTGAAAAGGCGATGTTCCGGCCCTACGGCTACACGAATTTCTACGTGGACTGCGACGCGTTCGTGCATGAGGGCGAAAACGAGATCGAGGTGCGCGCTTATAACGCTGATCAGCCGAATTCCCGCTGGTATTCCGGCGCGGGCATCTACCGCCCGGTGCAGCTTTGGACGAGCGGCAAAAACCGCATCGAACTGAACGGCGTCAAGATCCGCACGCTCTCGCTGGATCCGGCTTCGGTTGAAGTCACGGTCAAGACGAGCGGCGAAGGCCCGGTCACGGTCACGCTGCTGGACGGCGAAGCCGTTCTGGCCAAGGCCGAGGGCAGCGAGCGCACGTTTGCGCTGACCGTACCCGGCGCGACGCCGTGGAGCGCCGAAACGCCGAAGCTCTATACCTGCCGCGTCACGTATGCCGACGATGAGACCGAGGAAACGTTCGGCTTCCGCACGATCGCCTGGGGACGGGACGGCTTTTTGGTCAACGGCGAGCGCGTCATTTTGCGCGGCGCGTGCGTGCATCACGACAACGGACTGATCGGCGCGGTCTGCGACCCCGACGCGCTCGAACGCCGCATCCGCATCTTAAAGGAGAACGGCTATAATGCGCTCCGCAGCGCACACAATCCCTGCTCGAAAACGGCGCTCGAAATCTGCGACCGGCTCGGCGTGTACGTCATGGACGAATACATCGACCATTGGTACATCCATAAGACGATGTACGATTACGTCGATTTCTTCTTTGACTTCTGGCAGCAGGACGTGACCGATATGGTCGATAAGGACTTCAACCATCCGTGCGTGATCCTGTATTCGTCCGGCAACGAGGTAGCGGAAACCGCGCAGCCCAAAGGGATTCAGCTGGCTAAGGATCTGACCGCGCTGTTCCACAAGCTCGACCCGACGCGGCCGGTCACCTGCGGCATCAATATTTTCTTCAATTTCCTGAACAAGATCGGCTTCGGCCAGTATTCGGACGAGAAGGCCAAAAAGGAAGCCGAGGCCGCGGCCAAGGCCAAGGCCGAGGGCAAAAAGGCCAAGGAGAGCAGCACCGGCTCGAAGTTCTTCAACGATATGGCCGGGCTTTTGGGCGCCGGGTTTATGAAGACCGGCGCGGCGCTGCACGGCTCGGATGTTACCACGCGCGAAGCCTTTGCGAACATGGATATCGCGGGCTACAACTACGGCGAAAAGCGGTACAAAAAGGACTTGAAAAACTATCCGAACCGCATCATTCTCGGATCGGAAACCTTCTGCTTCGACGCCTATAAGTTCTGGGAACTGGCCAAGGCCAACCCGCGTCTGATCGGCGATTTCGTATGGGCGGGCAGCGACTACCTCGGCGAGTGCATGATCGGCGCGTGGGAGTACGGCGATTATGCCAAGAACATGGACGCCGGCCCCGGCTGGATCGCGGCGGGCAGCGGCCGGATCGACCTGACCGGCAAGCCGCTCGGCGAGGCGCTGTATACCCGCGTCGCCTTGGAGCGCGAAAACGGGCCGTATATCGCGGTGCGCCCGATCTGCCACGAGGGCAAGCACAGCCCGTCGTCGTGGAAAATGACGAACGCCATGCCGTCATGGTCGTGGCGCGGCTTTGAGGGACGCATCGCCACCGTCGAGGTCTATGCGCGCGCGGCGGCGGTCGAATTGAAGCTGAACGGCAAGAGCGTCGGCAAAAAGGCGTTTCATAACGACTGCGTCTATACGTTCAAGGTGCCGTATGAAAACGGCTCGCTCGAGGCCGTTGCGCTCGACGCGCAGGGCCGCGAGATCGGCCGGAACGAATTAAAAACCGCCGAGCTTCGCACCGTGCTCCTTGCCGAGCCGGAGGAAAAGACCGTTCGCCCCGGTCACCTTGCCTTTATCCGCTTCCGCTATGCGGACGCCTACGGTACGACCAAGCCCGCCGAGCGCGGCATGCTCCATGCCGAGGTGACGGGCGGCACGCTCGAAGCGTTCGGCTCGGCCTGCCCGTTCTATGAGCAGAGCTATCTCGATCCCGATTCGGACACCTACTACGGCGAAGCCCTGCTGATCGCCCGCGCGGGCGAGGGCGGCACGCTCTCTGTCAAGGTCACGGACGGCACGCGCAGCGCCGAAGCGGCGGTGGAAATCGTACAATAAGCTAATCTGCAACGAAAAAACCGGCCGCATGCACGCGGCCGGTTTTTCATAGGAGGGAACCGGATGAAGGTGTTTACAGAGCAAAGTCCCATGTCACGCTGCCGCCGCCCGCATAGAAGCTCTCACGCGGGAGCGTGCGGGTGAACGTTTTACGGAGGCCGTCCGCTTCGACCGTGATTTCATAGTCGCCGCAGAACAGGCTTGCGCCCGTAACGCCCTCGGCGTTCGTGAGACCCGTTTGGTCGGACGACCATTCCTTGTGCATCAGCCGATGCAGCGTATGGTACACGGGCTTGGGGTTCATATCGTCGTCGATCACGCCGCCCGGCGCGCCGAGCCAGCGGTGATCGGTAAAGTCGAACCACGACAGCGCCTCCACGGCGGGTTCGGAAAAGACGAGCGTATAAAAATCCTCGGCAAAGCCCGCCTGCCATTCGGCCAGCTCGGGCGTTTCATAAAAGCGGTTGACCGTGCCGTTGCTGTCGTAAACCAGCTCTCCGACCGGCGTGCCGCTGCAGATCGAACATTCCGGAAAATGGATCGGGAACCCGTAGGCCGCCGCGCGTTCGATCACGCGCATCGTTTCCTCCGCCGTCCAAAGATCGCGCTGCATGTGGCTCTGCATGCCGATGATGTCGATGCCCGCGCCCTCGTCGCGCAGACGGCCTAAAAAGTCAAAGTATTCATCCTTATGCACGTTCCAGTCCCCGAACAGCAGCTTGGCGTCGGGCTTGATGGATCGCACCAGTTTTGAACCGAATTGAATCATCTCGACCGGCCCGATGCGGCGCACCCACCGCGATACCGGGTTGTCGAACCGGTCGTTGACCGTCGTTTCATTCGCCAGATCAAAAAAGTCGAACCGGTCGCCGTAGGTCTGCATCAGGTGCGTAATGCGGCGCACGTATTCGTCCTGTACGGTTTCGTCCGTCACCCAATCGGGGCAAAGCTCATGCCAGATCAGCGCGTGCAGCTTCTTTTTCAGTCCGTTTTCGTCGGCCCAATCGACAAGATTGCCGGTGTACGGCTCGTTATATTGCCCGCGCTGCGGCTCGTACCACTTCCAATGAAACGGCACCATCGTATAGTTGAACAGCTTTGTGAACAGCTCGGTAAACCTTGCTTCCTCCTCCGGCGTTTTATACGTGCCGTGCGCATAGCAGACCGCGCCGAACAGGAACGCCGATTTTGTCATTTTCATCCGTACCCGCGCGTTCTCCACGGGCTTGCCGTCTTTCCGGACAAGGCAGATCGCCTCCTTCTTGCGCACGCGCTCGATGCGGTGCTTGGCGTCCTGCAAAACCGATGATGAATAGCGGAGCATGGCGGTCCTCCTGCATGGGTAATCGTTTACCTATATTGTAACCGATCCTGCCGATTTGTCAAGGGAAATGTAAAGAAAACGAAAAATGCCGATTGACTTTGCACCGCCGCTGTGCTACCATCGGAAAAAACGAAAGGGGGCAGCCTGCATGGAGAAAACGATTGCGCAGGTCATCGGGTTCGTCGCAGTCGCGGAAAACCTGCTGATCTATCTCAGCAACCGCCGCGAGCGGATCCTGTTGTGGAAGGCCGTTTCGGACGCGCTGTGGCTTGTGAACTATCTGCTCATGGGCGGCTTCACGGGCGCGATGCTCAACGCCGTGGCGCTTGTGCGCGAGGGCGTGTTTTCGCTGCGCGGCAAGGCGAAATGGGCGGACGGCAAGTGGATCCCGGCGCTGTTTCTGGCGCTCACATGGCTGTCGCCCGCGCTCGAATGGATCAACGGCGGCGCGTTTACGTGGCTGCCGCTGCTGCCCGCGTTCGGCAGCATGATCTTTGTGCTCGGCTTTTATGTGAAAAATACCGTGTTCACCAAGGCGTCGTCACTTGTCGGCAACGCGCTGTGGCTGACCTATGCGATCCTGATCGGCAATACCGCCGGGCTCGTCGGCAATGTGCTGATGCTCGCCTCCGCGCTGATCGGGCTGTGGCGGGAAAGGCAGGCGAAGCAGGGATGAAGAAAAAGCCGATGTCCGAAAAGCGCCTACGCATTCTGGCACTGCTCTCGAAAATCACCGATTACCTGCTTGTCGGGCTGCTGTCGTTCGTTATATCACTGCCTGTCCTCACGCTCGGTGCGGCGGCCGCCGCGTTCTATGCCGTAGGAAAGCAGTTGCAAAGCGACGAGGGCGGCTCGGCATATCGCACTTACTTTGCGGCGTTCAGGCAATACGGAAAGCGCGCGACGCTGCTGTGGCTTCCGTTTTTGGGCGGCGCTCTGCTGCTGACGTTCAACGCGCTGTTCTATTGGTACATGGCCGCAAACGACGCGGTGTGGGCGCAGTTCGGCCTCGGCGTCTGCGCGGCGGTCGCGCTGCTGCTGTCGCTTGCCGGTGCGTTTCTGTTTCCGCTGCTTGTGACAGAGCCGGACAAGGGCGGGCTCGACCTTGCCAAGCGTTCGCTGTACCTTGCGGCGCGGGAGCCGCTTTGGTGGGCGGGCAAGACTGCCGTGCAGCTTGCGGCGCTCGCCGCCGTCTGGTTCGTGCCGTTTCTGATCGTGTTTATCCCCGGTCTGCTGCTTTTTTGGGACACATTTTGTTTTTCCCGTGCTTATCGCAAACGATTTCCGAAAATCAAGGAAGAATCGGCAAAACGCGATTGACAGACGCCCCTTTTGCGTGTAAAATATTCGTTAAGAAAACGTTTACTCAAACCTTAGCATGAGAAAACGATTACCTACACACAACCGGTCGGAGGGGCATACCCCTTCGGCATTGCGACGGATCACGGCTTGGGACGGTGCGTATGAAGAAGAAACAGGGTATGGCTTGGATACTGGCGATCTGCCTGCTGCTCGGCGAGCTTGTCGGCCTTGTGCCGGTGCCTGCGGCGGCGGACGTCTCCGCGTCCGCAGAACCGAAAGCGGCGGCCACGGCGGCGTATGCGGCGTATTTGGCGGCGCACGGCGATCCGGCGGCAGCGGCGGCAAACGATACGATCACAATTCCGGCAGCCTCGGTCAACGAGACCGAAGCCTATCTTGCCGAGTATCAGGGCAAAAGCTCTGTCCTTGTCTGGGACGAGCAGGGCACGGCGTATTCGTGGACGTTCACCGCAAAAACCGCGGGGTACTACCGCCTTGCGCTGACCTACGCGGGCGTGGCAAACAAACAGTATGATATCACGCTCGACGTGCTGCTGGACGGCGCTGCGCCGTACCCGAACACGCTCGGCGTCAAGCTGCATCGTCTGTTCCTCGACGAGACCTACGCCGGCCCCGGCGAGAACGTCTTTTTGCAGAACCTGAACGGCGACGAGATCATGCCCGCGCTGTCCGAGCAGTACGCATGGCAGACGCAGTATATTTACGATTCGCAGGGCGCGTATCCCGCGCCGCTGTATTACTGGCTCGACACGGGCGAGCATACGATCACCCTTACCTTAAAGGACGAAGCCTTTGCGCTCGATGCAATCACCTTTCTGAACCTCCCCAAGGAGCCGACCTACGCCGAAACGCTCGCTGCCCATGCAGACGCGGCGGACACAAGCGGCGTTCTTCTGACCTATGAAGCCGAAAAAAGCTATCTCAAAAACGACGTGACGCTGTTCGCCACCTACGACACTGCGTACAGCCACGTCACACCGGCGAGCGCCGAAAACATTCTCTACAACACCATCGGCAAGAACACATGGAAAAAGGTCGGGCAGACGATCACGTGGGAAATCGACGTGCCCCAGACCGGCTGGTACTGCGTCGCGTGCAAGGTCAAGCAGTATGACAAGAGCAACGCGTATTCGACGCGCGCGTTCACGCTCGACGGCGAGCCGATCTGCGTCGAGGCCGACGCGCAAAAGTTTCCGTATAAAACCGGCTGGTACGTGCAGCGGCTCGAAACCGAGGGCGGCGAGCCGATCAAGGTGTATCTGACCGCAGGCCGCCATGTGCTCGGCATGCGCGCGGTGCTGGACGAGGAGCTGGCAGATGTGCTGCGCGATGTGAACGGCACCACGGAAAAGCTGCAGGGATGGTACCGCGAAATCATCAAAATCACCGGCTTCAATGCCGATTATACCCGCGTTACGATCGACGCCAACCGCGACTTCAATTTGGAAAAGAACGTCCCCGGCCTGTTGGACGGCCTTGCCGTTTGCCAAGCCGAGCTGGACGCCGCCTATCGCCGCATCGACGAAATCTCCGAGATCTCCACCGCGAGTGCGTCGATCCTGTCCGAGACTTCGTCGCTGCTCGGCAAGCTCATCAAGCGCCCCAAAAGGATCGTGCCGCAGATCGAAACGCTGCGTTCGGATATTTCGAGCCTTGCGACATGGGTCATCGACATGCAGACGCAGCCGCTGCAGATGGATAAGCTGTATATCTACTCGCCGGACGTGAAAACGCCGCAGGTGGACAACAACCTTTTCGCACAGATCTGGTACCGCTTTTTGATGTTCCTGCACTCGTTCAAGGGCGGCACGACCGCCGTGACCGGCACCGTGCAGACCGCCGCCGACGCCCCGACGATCCGCGTGTGGATCTCCACCGCCGACATCACGACCACCGGCGCATCCTCCGGCCGCGATCAGGCGATCATTCTGAAGCGACTGATCGACGAATCCTTCACGGCCTCGACCGGCATCAACGTGGAGGTCAGCCTCGTTTCCGGCTCCGATACGCTTGTGCAGGCGGTGCTGGCGGGCGAGGGGCCGGATGTGGCGCTGTTCACCTCGACCGATACGCCGGTCAACCTTGCGATGCGCGGCGCGGTGCTGGATCTGAGCCGGTTCGACGGTTTTGCCGAAACGACAAAGCAGTTTACCGAAAGCGCGGTCACGCCGTTTTGGTATCAGGGCGGGTGCTACGCGTTCCCCGAAACGCAGAATTTCAACGTCCTGTTCTACCGCACCGATATCTACGAGGAATTGGGACTGAAGCCCCCGACGACGTGGGACGAGTTCTATGAACAGGTGATCTACCTTTCGAACCACAACTACATGGTCGGCGTGCCACAGAACCAGAACATCTTTGAATCGTTCCTCTACCAGTCCGGCACAACGTTCTATACGCCCGACTTTTCGGCTTCCACGTTCGACACCGAGGAAGCCTTGGAATCGTTCCAAAGCTGGACGGGGCTGTACACCAAATACAGCCTGTCGCTGATCTTCGACTTTTTCAATCGCTTCCGGAGCGGCGAAATGGCGCTCGCCATCGAGCCGTATAACCAGGTCAACTACCTCTATTCCGCGGCACCGGAGCTGGACGGCCTGTGGCAGATCGCGCCGCTGCCCGCTACGGTGCGCGCCGACGGCACGGTGAGCGGCGTCGAAACCTGCTCGTCCACCGGGTGCATCGCCTTAAAGGGCACGACCCACCCGGAGGAAGCCTATCAATTCCTGTCGTGGTGGGTATCCGCCAAGACGCAGGGCGATTTCGGCACGCAGGTGGAGCAGACGCTCGGCGTTGCCGCGCGATACGGCACGGCGAACTTAGAGGCGTTCGAGCGCATCCCGTGGAACCCGGAGCAGGCCGCGGTCATCCGGCAGCAGCGGCAGAACACCGTCGCGGTCGAGCAGATTCCCGGCAACTACTACATCGCCCGCAACCTCTCGTTCGCATTCCGCGCGGTCGTGTACAACAAGGCGAACCTAAGAGAAACGCTCTATAAGTACAACATCGAGATCAATAAAGAGCTGGCCCGCAAGCAAAAGGAATTCAGCTATCGGTAAAGGAGGTCGCCATGGAATCCGCTTCGCTGCAAAAGAAAAAAACGGCAAAAGCGCGCGTCTGGTTCCGCAAGCAGGGGCCGAGCCTCGCCTTTTTGGCGCCGTTTACCGTGTTCTTCTTCCTGTTCACGATTCTGCCGATCATGGCGGCCATCGTGCTCAGCTTCACGTACTTCAACATGGTCAGCACGCCGACGTTCGTGGGCTTCGAGAACTATGTGCGCCTGTTCTTCGACGACGACGTGTTCTGGATCGCCCTCCGCAATACCGCGATCTTTGCGATGATCACCGGCCCGATCAGCTATGTGCTGTCGTTCTTCGTCGCGTGGCTGATCAACGAATTCAACCGCACCGTGCGCACGATATTAACGCTGATCTTCTACCTCCCGTCGCTCGCCGGCAACGTGTATTTCGTTTGGACGTACATCTTTTCCGGCGACAGCAACGGCTTTCTGAACAGCATCCTGATCCGGCTCGGCCTGCTTTACGGTCCGATGCAATGGCTGACCGACACCAAGTACATGATGGCGGTCGTGATCGTCGTGATTTTGTGGCTGTCGCTCGGCACCGGGTTTCTGTCGTTCGTCGCGGGCCTGCAGTCGCTGAACCGCGAGCTGTTCGAATCCGCCGCCATCGACGGCATCCCGAACCGCTTTGCCGAGCTTTGGTATATCACCCTGCCGCAGATGGGGCCGCAGCTTTTGTTCGGCGCGGTCATGCAGATTTCCACATCGTTCGCCATCGGCTATGAGTGTATGAATCTCACGGGCTTTCCGTCCACCGACTACGCGACGCAGACGCTTGTGCTGCACATCCTCGATTTCGGACAGGTTCGCTTCGAAATGGGCTATGCCTGCGCGATTGCGGTCGTGCTGTTTGCGCTGATGCTGCTGATGTGGAAGGTCATCAATAAAGTCCTTTCCAAGTGGTTATAAGGGGGTGAAGCGTATGGAATCCGTAACCGTGAAAGCCCCGAAAAAGCGGGAAAAACGTTACCGCCGCGTGACCCTGTCGCGCTCGGTCGGCGGCACCGTCGCCATCTTCGCGTTCCTCATTCTGATCGGCGCGTTTATGGTGCTGCCGCTTGTGTACGTACTCGTCACCGCGTTCAAGCCGCTGAATGAAATTCTGGCGTACCCGCCGAAGTTCTTCGTGCAGCATCCGACGCTCGCCAACTTCCGCGACCTCATCGAGATCACACAGGAAACGTGGGTGCCGTTCGAACGGTCGCTGTTCAATTCGCTGATGCTTGCGATCCTCGGCACGTTTGTGTACATCATCATCGCGTCGCTTGCGGCGTACCCGCTGGCGAAGAATCGCTCTAAATGGGTGTACGTCTATTATCAGGTCGTCGTGCTCGCGATCCTGTTCCGCCCGGAGGTCACAAGGACGCCGCTGTACATCATCATTTCGCGGCTCGGCCTCATCAATACCTATTGGTCGCTGCTGCTGCCGGTGCTGGCGGGCAGCTTCGGCGTGTTCTTGATGCGCCAGTTCATGATGACGATTCCGGATGAAATGTTAGAGGCCGCGCGCATCGACGGCGCGAACGAGTTCACGATCTTCTGGCAGTTCATTATGCCGTCGGTCAAGCCCGCGTGGATGACGCTGACGATCTTCACGTTCAAGGATCTGTGGAACACCGGCGAATCGCAGTATATCTATGAGGAAACGCTGAAAACGCTGACCGCGGTCATGCAGTCGAGCTCCTCGGCGGGCATTGCGCGTGCCGGCGCGGGCGCGGTCGTGGCCTTGATCATGATGCTTCCGC
>ODAI012592081.1_pt1 | contig 15511 bp, 13 predicted proteins | sample 1539321 | NCBI WGS metagenome assembly ODAI01 (sample SAMN02144231, study PRJEB22623) | gut metagenome | biome: sheep rumen | host: Ovis aries | place: New Zealand
TACGAGAGCGTGTCGACGGGAATGGTGCCGTTCACCTTGTCGCTGAAGAACCAGAAGTGCTTCATGTCGGAGCCGTTCTTGTCGGAAAACACCTTGCTGCCCGCGTCGTTGGCGTCGGTGCCCAGGCACTGGCCGTTGCCCTTGCAGCGGATGCGGATGTAGGCTCCCTGCGCCTGCTCGAACGAGAATCGGGCGTCGTCGGAGGCCGAGTCGGTGACGAACGTCGTGTTCCACGAGTTCAGCTTCGACAGATAGCGCTTGCCCGTCGCCGTGCGGATATAGTAGTAGCCTTTGCCGTCGGGCACTATCGTCATCTGCTGTGCGTTGGCAGCCGTGGCGGCCTCCAGCTGTCCGCCGTAGTCGCTCGCCATCTTCAGGTGGTTGCCGCTGCTGTGCATCACGTACACTGTGGTGGGGGAAGTGAAATTCAACTGAGACTGGGCGGTCACGACCAATGCCATGCCCAGAAGTGTGAGAAACAGGCGTTTAAGTTCAAAGCGTTTCATATCTCTTTTCATTTGTTTTATCGTGTTAGGGCCAAGTAGTTGCTCGGTGCTGCAAAGATACAGTTTTTTTTCCGTATAGCATGTAAATAATTGGGAAAAGTATACAAGTAGACCCTTTTGGGCAAAGAGCGGCCTGCAAGGCCAACCCGCTCATAGCCCAGGGCATCACCTTGGGTGAGGGGGGAGGGTAGCAAACTAACGCCCTGCAGGGGCAAAAGCTTTAGTTTTTCACGTTGTTGTGTTCATGCTGTTGCCCTTACAGGGCGCCATATCCACGCGCTTGGCCCCCAGGGCGATGCCCTGGGCTGTTGGCTCACTGGCCTTTCAGGCCGCTCTTTATCCGAAAAGGGGACAACTGCGATATTATTGCCTTAAATAATTGGGAAAAGTATAGACGTGTAGGCGTGAAGTGCGTGGATGCGACGTTAAACAATCTGAAATGCGTGTCACAGCCTCAAGTGTTTCCCGCTCTGCAGGTAGCCCGCCTCTTGCACGTTCGCGTCCCGCATAGTATCTTTGCCGGCGAGAAGAGGAGTGGAATGAGGAGTGTGGAATGTGGAATGTGGAATGAGACTACTCTTGCGCGCGAAAGAGCATTTGTCCAAACTCCCAAACCATCCCGAGCGAAGCTCGCCCCCCCGTAGCCTTCCCCAAACTCCCAGACTCCCAGACTCCAAACTCCCAAACTCAAGAGAGAATTAACTAATAAATTACTAACCCGGCTCCCGAAACGCAAGAAACGAAAGCCTCCCCTACGGGGGGAGGTGGGAGGAGGCCAAAAAACATGCAAAACTATGGCAGTACTCTACAAAGTAGTTGAAGACACTCGCGACGGCTCTCTCACTCAAGGTCAGTGGTTCGGCCGCGCTGTCCACACCAACGCCATCAACACCAAGCAGATTGCCGAGGAGATTCAGGAGAATGTCTCCGTGAAATCCTCCGACGTGTCGGCCGTGCTGATTGAGCTCATCAACGTGATGAACCGTCACCTGAACCAGAGCGAGCGCGTCGTGCTCGACGGCTTCGGCTCGTTCAAAATCGGACTGAAGACCAAGGGCGCGCTCCGCAAGGAGGACTTCACCGCCACGAAGAACATCGTGGGCTCACGCCTGAACTTCTGCCCCGAGTGGAAGGTCAACAAGGAAGGCCGCCGCATCAAGGCGTTCCTCGACGGCGTCACCGTGAAGAATGCCGAAGAGGTGATCAACGGAAAGAAGAAGGCTGATGAGGAGCCCACACCCTAACGGGTGGGGCTCTCTCGAGGAATGTGGAATGTGGAATGAGGAATGAGGAATGTGGAATGTGGAATGTGGAAGGAGATATGCATGGGAAATGGAGGGGGATAATCGCTAGTTCAAAAGCTATTCTCATTCCTCATTCCTCATTCCTCCTTCCACATTCCACGAAAAACCCTCCCCCTAAACAGGGGGAGCCGGAGGGGGTCTTTCACAAATGCCCTCTGACCCCGTCACACATAAAGCCTGAGGCGCTTAGGTTAATAACCTGAGGCGGTCAGAGTGAATACCTGACAGGCTCAGAGGATACAAGTGCCGAAGAAGCCCGCCCGATGTTTGCCTGAAAGGGCTTGCTCGTATATTATTCCTGAAAACAAAGAGAGGCCATGCGACGATGACCTCTCTTTTGAAAAAAACTAGTTCGTTCTTTGACAATCGGCTTATTCCCATTTTCCCGCCAACCGCATGCGAGCGGCGAGTGGCGTAGGCTTGGCAGAGATGTCGGCCGTGCGCACGTCGCGCTGCGAGCCATCGATGTTGAACTGGAGCGAGGCGCCGTCGGCACGCACGTCGATGGTGACGGGAGCTCCCATCACGAGCGGAAGGTTCACGTCGCCGTGGCCACCGGGGAATCCGCAGAGCACCGGGATGTGATACTCAGCGAGCATCTCGTGGAGCATGGCCTCCACACTCTCGTAGGTGAACTCGGTGCCGCAGTCGGTGAACTCGCCCAGGATGACGCCCTTGCAGCGGTTGAGCACGCCGTTCATCTGCAGGATGCGCATCTGGCGGTCGATGTTGTGCATCGACTCTTCCACCTCCTCGACGAAGAGGATGAGGTCGCGGCCCATGGTGGCATCGGCTTGCGTGCCGAGGTTGGGCGCAAAGGTGCAGAGGTTACCACCCACGAGCACGCCCGTGGCCTGGCCGGTGATGTTCTGCTTGTGGGCAGGCAGCTCGTAGCGGGGCACTTGGCCCATCAGCAGGTCGCGCATGAGCGTGCTGGTGGCGTCTTTTCCGCCCTTGGCGAGGAACGAGCTCATCGTTCCGTGTAGGCTCATCACGCCCGCGCGGCTCATCAGCCCGTGGAGCGTTGAGATGTCGCTGAATCCCACCAGCCACTTCGGCGACGCTTTCAGTTCAGCGAGCGTCAGCTGGTCGATGAGTTGGATGGTGCCGTATCCGCCGCGGTTGCAGATGATGGCTTTGATGCTTGGGTCGCTGAGCGCCCATCGGATGTCGCTCACGCGCTCGGCAACGGTTCCGGCATAGCGGCCGTCAACCACCTTGCCCACGTTGGGCCCGACGACAGGCTCCAGCCCCCACGAGCGCAGCACGTCGGCCGTCTTCTCCACGTTCTCCATGGGCGTGAAGTAGGAGGGGGAAATCAGCGCCACCTTGTCGCCAGCCTGCAGGTAGGAGGGCTTCTCGCAGTTTATCACAACCTGCTCTTGGGGAGCGGGCGTCACGTTGTCATCGTCGTCGTCGCTGCACGAGGTCAGCGTGCTGAGGCCGCAGAAAGCCATCGAGGCGACCAGCATCCATAACTGTTTCGTCAGTTTCATAGTCTCTTTTTGATTCGTTCTGATTTTGGCGCCCTTCGTGGGGCGCGAGTGATACTGGGTGCAAATTTACAAAAAAAATCCATAAATCGTTGGCACTTCGGGAAATAAAACTTATCTTTGCGTATTCATCTAAAACAAAAACATTATGATACACATCCAAGAAGAGGCTGCACGCTGCCTGTTGTGCGAGGACGCCCCCTGCACGAAAGCATGCGCGAAGGGTGACCCGGCACGAGCCATTCGTGCCATAAGGTTTGACAATGCAAAGAATGCCTGGCGATGGGTGGAGGGCTGCGAGGCCAGCGACCTGGAACGCGCTGAAAAGGCCTGTATCCACTACGACCGCCCCGTGCGTATCGCCGAGCTCCTTGCCCCGCTCAAGGGGGAGGCACAGCCGTCGGCAGCAAAGGGTGAGTCGCTGGAAATCGACTTCTGCGGCATCCGCTGCGAGAACCCGTTCTTCTTGGCTTCGTCGGCCATCTGCACCAACTACGAGATGGTGGCGCGGGCGTTCGAGGCAGGGTGGGGTGGCGTCTTCTTCAAGACCATCTGCAAGCAGGACATCAACGAGGTGTCGCCCCGTTTCGACGCCGTCAGAGAGGGCTCGTCGTTTGCCGGCTTCCGCAACATGGAGCAGCTGTCGGAGAATCCCTATGAGGTGGACTTCGACATCCTGCGCCGCCTGAAGCAGAACTACCCCTCGAAGATTGTGGTGGCCAGCATCATGGGCGAGTACGAGGAAGAGTGGATTGAGCTGGCAAAGATGGCTGAGGATGCAGGATGCGACGCTGTGGAGCTGAACTTCTCGTGCCCGCAGATGCGACTGGCCGGCATGGGTAGCGACGTGGGGCAAGACCCCGAGCTCGTGACCTTCTACACGGCCTACGTGAAGCGGTCGGTGAAGATTCCCGTCATACCGAAGATGACGCCCAACATCACGCAAATCAACCAGCCCGCCATGGGTGCCTTCTTTGCCGGTGCCGACGCCATCTCGGCCATCAACACCATCAAGAGCGTGACGATGACGCCTGAGGCTGCCGTGAGCGAGAAGAAGACGCTCTCGGGATACAGCGGCCGCTCGGTGAAGCCCATTGCCCTGCGCTATATCCTTGAGATGGCGAGGAACCCCATCATCAACGGTGAACGGGCGAACGCTCGCGGCGTGGAGTTCAGCGGCATCGGTGGCATCGAGACGTGGCGCGACGCACTGGAGTTCATCCAGCTGGGCTGCCGCAACGTGCAGGTTTGCACGGCCGTCATGCAATATGGCTATCGCATTATCGACGACCTCATCGAGGGCATGCAGACCTACATGCAGGAGCGTGGCATCGAGCGGTTGGACGAGCTCGTGGGCGAGCAGCTGCCCTCGTTTGTGCTGCCCTCCGACTTGGACCGCGACACGGTGGTGTATCCGAAGTTCGACCGCGAGAAGTGCATCGGCTGCGGCCGCTGCTTCATCTCGTGCAAGGACGGCGGACACCAGGCCATCGACTTCGACCGCGAGACGCGCCAGCCCCGCCTCGTCGGCAAGAATTGCGTGGGTTGCCATCTCTGCCGCCTCGTGTGCCCAGCAGGCGCCATCGGCTTGAGCAAGCGCGTCAAGAAACAGGTGAAGCAATAAACTGTTGGCAGACGCAAACAGTTCTGTAGCACCTATGTGTGCGGCAAGGGCAAAAAGCCCATGAAGTTCGTGTTGAAGCGGACGAAGTGAGCTTTCCCATTATAGTCAATCAAAAAAGTAGATAGATATGAAACATATTGCATTCTTATCCCTGCTGATGATTTTGCTGCTCTGCGCATGCCATAGAGGCAAGGCCGACTCGGAGCAGCAGTCAGCGAAAATCACGGCTGAAATGGCCTACGAAGGGGTGAACAACTATTGTCATGGCGCCTACGACTGGAGTCCTGCCGAGGACAATCCCTCGCTGATGTATATCACGATGGGGGAGGAGACGGAAAAGGAGTATCAGGTGATATTCCGCAGTTATACCGGTGCGCTGGTGTATTTCTATGTCGACAAAGCCACGGGGAAAACCAGAATGGTGGAGCATGTACCCGCGATGAATGTGGAGGAAGAAACAGGCAGCATCGACTTGTGGGACTATATTGAAAAGTAAAAAGGTAAAAAGGTAAAAAGGTAAAGAAATAAAAAGGTTATGAGAATAAAGAAGACAATAGCATTTGCCGTGGCCACTCTGTTTGCCATGAACGTCAACGCCCAGGTGAATCTGCTTGAGGTGGAGATTGCTGACGCTGCGCTGAAAGCCAAGTACGAGACGTTCAGGAAAGAGATGACCGTCATGTCGGAAGAGATGGCTCCGCTGGTGACACGATGGCGCGAGCTGCAGAGCGACAACTCGGCTGCCGCACAAGCCGCGAAGGCTGCCATTGAGGTGAAGGCCGACTCGATAGACAACGTGATGACGAAGAAGATGAAGCAGTTCATCGCGGAGAACCGCAATAATGAGTTGCCCGCATACGTCATCGCCGCGAATTATTACAACTTCAATATCGACGAACTGAGGGAGATGCTTGCCCCGAATACGGGCTATTTCAACAGCCCTGGACTCGACCGTGCAAAGGCTCATCTGCAGGCGTTGGAGAAGCGTCAGCCAGGCAAGCACTTCGCCGAGCTCACGATGAAGAACCTGGAGGGAAAGACCGTGCGCCTGAGCGACTATGTGGGCAAGGGCAAGTATGTGCTGGTGGATTTCTGGGCTTCGTGGTGCGGTCCCTGCCGTCAGGAGATGCCCAACGTGGTGAAGAGCTATGAGCGTTTCCGCGGCAAAGGCTACGAGATTGTGGGTGTTTCGTTCGACCAGAAGGAGGACGCCTGGAAGAAGGCCGTGGGCGACTTGGGCATGACATGGCCTCAGATGTCGGACCTGAAAGGATGGGAGTGTGCTGCCCACGACGCATACGGTGTGAACTCCATTCCCTCGAACGTGCTCGTAGGCCCCGATGGCGTGATTGTCGCTACCGACCTGCGCGGCCAAGCCTTGCTGAAGAAGCTGGAAGAGGTGCTTGGCGAGTGAGCAGTTTTTAGGTGAGAACTAATTTACAGAAAACGCTGTCTGAACCAAAGGCTGAAGACGGGGTCTGTTATATAGAGTTGTCGCATCTCCGAGTAGATGATGTCACGTTCAATGAGGGCGTCGCGAAGGCGTACCATGTTTGAGGGGCTGCCCAAGTCGAATTGGCTACGGACTTTCTTTTCATTATAGCCAGAATGAATGCCTGAGACGATGGCGCGAAGCAAATTCATCTGGTAACCTGTAAGCGGTTCAATCTGCTGCATATAGAGAGCTTCGTTAGTGCTTATCAGCTCTTTAATGGCAGATGGCAACTCTTCCTCTGTCGCCGTTTCTCCTTGAGACGTTCGATTTAGTATGATGGAAGCGAGATGCTGCACGTATGAAGGATAAAGGTCAACAGCCTCACAGATTTTCGTAACCATTTGTTCTGAGATATGACGCCCAGCTCGCTCAAAATGGCTGACGATATAGCCTGTCCAGTCGGATGTGGGAATCTTCTGCAGCCACATCAGGTCGCCAAACTGATAGAAAGGCATACTGCGATTAAGGAATATCTTGCTCATCATATGCCGCTTGCTGCCAAAAAGACAATAGGACGTATAGTGGTGGTGCTGCCAAACGGAACGAAGTATAGCTTGTACGTTTTTTGTGTTTTCGAATTCACCCACCTGTTGAAACTCGTCAATGCAGACAACTATATGGCGGTTTTTGCGCTTGGCAATCTCTTCAACCATATTAAGCACTTCCTCTGGACTATGAGTCTCTGGAGTGATGCCGAGAGAAACGCTGATTTCTGAGGTCGGATCTATAGGGATATTGATTCGTGGGGTGAGACGTGCCAAGAAGTCTTTTGCTTCGTCCATCCATAGCTGCACTTTTGTTGCTGTTTGTTTCAGCACTGCAGCAGCCAATACGTTGTAGAAATCGTATTCGCTCTTACATCCAAAGATATCCAAACGTACGGTAATGAGATTGCTGCTCTCCAACTGGCGACAGACATGGTCCACCAATGACGTCTTACCCCAGCGGCGGGGCGAAATCAGAATGGAGTTGATACCATTGTGAAAATTCTGTGTCAAACGACGTGTCTCTTCCTCCCTACCCGTGAAATTGTAGTCTGTAACAGCTACTCCATAAACAAAGCTCTTCTCCATAACTTATTGAATTTGAGGGCAAAGATAGTGGAAATAAAACAATTTCACAAGTTTGTGAATCACAAACTTGTGAAATTTAAGTATTATTAAATAACGCGACAATAATTACCGCTTACACATACGGCGCTACGAGCCAAGTCATGTAGGCCAGGAAGAGGATGGTGAGCACGGCGCCCTCCCAACGCTCGACGGTGTACTTCGTAAAGGAGAACAGCCAAAGCAGTACCATCGACGAGCCCATCACGAGCAGGTCGATGAAGGTGATGCCCTGCACCTGCATGGGGCAGATGAGGCCTGCGCCTCCGAGGATGAGCAGAATGTTGAAGACGTTGCTGCCCAGCACATTACCTATGGCAATGCCGCTCTGTCCCTTGCGTGCCGAGACGACGCTGGTGGCAAGTTCGGGCAGCGATGTTCCACCGGCAACAATCGTCAAGCCGATGACAGCCTCGCTCACTCCGAGCGACTGGGCAACCATTGTTGCAGACTCGACGAACACCTTAGAGCCGACAATCAAGCAGACCAGTCCCAGCGCGATGAGCCCGAACGAGGTGAGCAGCGAATAGTTTTTCTTGCCTGCCTTCTCTTGCTCCACGGCGTGGCTGCCCTTCGCGCCTTTCAACGTGACATACATGAATACCAGGAACACGCCGAAGAGGATGGCTGCATCGATGCGCGAGAGATTGCCGTCAATCAGAATCATACCCATCAGCAACAACGAGGCGAAGAATGCGAAGGGTATGTCTTTTTTCACGGTGGAAGGCATAATCGTCATTGGGGCAACCAATGCCGCCACGCCGACAATGAGCATGGAATTGAAGATGTTGCTTCCCACAACGTTTCCCACTGCCAAGTCGGGTGTGCCGTTAAGCGCCGAGACAAGGCTCACGCAGAACTCAGGCGCCGAGGTTCCCATAGCCACGATTGTGAGGCCTATCACAATCTCAGGAATCTTCAGCCGCTGGGCTATTGCTACAGCTCCGTCTGTCATGCGGTCGGCGCCCCAAAGCACCAAGATAACTCCCACTACGATAATCAGTAGGTTCAACCAAACCAAATCGGGGAGTTCTACTCCAAAAATCTGCAATAACGAATTCATATAGTTCAATTTACAATTTACAATTCACAATTGACAATTTACAATTAACTCCTCTGAAAAAGGGCTAACCTCTTATCTCTTACCTCTTACCTCTTACCTCTTCTACGTAGACATCAGTCTCTCGAGGTCGTTTTCTTCACCCACCACCCAGATGATGTCGCCTTGTTCGAAAAGGCGCTCCGAGTTGATGAGCGTGAGGTTTTCCTGACCTTCCTCCACACCAACCACCATGCAGTTGTAGACATCGCGGAAGCCGCTGTTGCGCAAGGTCTTCCCGATGAATGGGCTGTCGGCGGCAATGACAAACTGCCGCAGGTGCATCTCCCGCTTCTCAATCTCGGGGTCTTCGGCCACCAGCTCGTTCTTCAATGCGTCGCCGAACGCGCGCAGCTGGTCGTCGTTTCCAATGGCTTGGATGCGGTCGCCCGGGAAGAGCACGGTGTTGCCGCCTGGTATGTTGATGCGTTGCAAGCCGCGCAGGATGCTGCTCACGTGTATGCCGAAACGGCTGCCGATGCGCAGTTGGCTGAGCTTCATGCCTGCCCACGAAGAGCCTTCAGGCACTTCGAATTCTGAGATGTGGATATCGCGGGCGAGCAGATGGCCCTCGAACAGCGGTTTCTTCTTTCCATGCACCTGTGCCTCGATGTCGCGCGACCGCAGGTTCTGGATGAACATGCGCTCCATGCGGATGGATTGGTGTTTCAGCCGGCGCGACATAATCATCAAGATGATGGCCACCAGCGCGAGAGTTATCATCAGCGCGTTGGCGAAGCGCGACAGGTAGTTGCAGATATAGAAAAGGAATGCTGCAGCCACGGCGATGCGTGCAAGCACGGTGAAGATGAGCGGCAGTCGGTTCAGTCGGCTCTTTGCCCACAGCGAATGGAACTCGGGCGAGTGGTTCTTCTTCATGATCATCGCCCTGAGGAAGGGGGATATCATCGCCACGGTGGCCACGCCCGTGATGCCGTTAGCCCACCAGTGCAGTTTCCAGCCCGGCAATATCTGGCGCATGAAGGGCAGCACGAAGGTGAACATCAACGCAATGACAGCCGCCGAGAGGATGGAATAGACGACCGTGTTGACCGTCATCTGCCGCAGCAGCGAGCGCCATTCGTTTTTCTCTGTGGTCGTCGTGTGGTGCATCGCGCCCAGGTGGTTCATCCTGCGAATCCACTTCTTGGGCAACCGCTGTTCCAAGAGGTTGTAGCAAGGCTCGGCAGCGCGTATCATGTAAGGCGTGAGGAAGGTGGTGACCACCGACACCGCCACCACCACCGGGTAGAGGAAATCGCTGATGACGCCCAACGTGAGGCCCAGCGAGGCGATGATGAAGGCGAATTCACCAATCTGCGCCATCGAGAAACCGCATCGCATGGCAGTCTTCAGCGGCTGGCCGCTCAGCATATACCCCGTGGAGCCAAACAGTGCCTGGCCAATCAGGATGGTGAGCGTGAGCACCAGGATGGGGAGCCATTGCGAAAACAATATTTCAGGGTCGACCAGCATGCCCACCGATACGAAGAACACCGCTCCGAAAAGACTCTTCACGGGTTCCACGAGGCGGATAATCTTGTCGGCCTCGATGGTCTCGGCAAGAATGCTTCCCATCACGAAAGCCCCGAAAGCCGAGCTGAAGCCCATCTTCGTGGCGATGACAGCCATGAGGAAGCAAAGCCCCAGCGAGATGATGACCAGCATCTCATCGGTCATCAGCCGCCGCGTCTTGCGCAGGAACAAGGGGATGAGGAAGATGCCTACAACGAACCACAAGATGAGGATGAACCCCAGCCGGAGCACGCTCATGAGCATCTCGCCGCCGCCCAGCGACTTGCCACTGGCAATGGTCGACAACATCACCATCATGACGATGGCCAGCACATCCTCGAGAATGAGCACACTCATCACCAGCGAAGCGAAGTGCTGCTGCCGAAGTCCCATGTCGTCGAAAGCCTTGTAGATGATGGTGGTGGACGACATGGCGAGCATTCCGCCGAGGAACACGCAGTTCATCTGCGACCACCCGAACGCCTTGCCCACGAGCATTCCCAACGTCATCATCGAGAACACAATGGACAGGGCTGCGATGACGGGCGCCATGCCCATCCTCAGAATCTTCTTGAACGAAAAGTCCAATCCCAGCGCGAACAGCAGGAACAGCACCCCGATGTCGGCCCACGTATGGATGTTCTCCTTGTCAACCACCGACGCAACGTAGGGCATGTGGGGCGAAACCAGGAAACCGGCCACGATGTAGCCCAGCACAAGCGGCTGCTTGAGCTTCTTGAACAAGAGGGTCACCACGCCGGCAACCACCAATATCAGTGTCAGGTCGAGAATGAGATTCTCCATCGCACAATAACTTTGGGGATAATATACAAGAAGACCCTTTCGGGTAAAGAGCGGTCTGCAAGGCCAACCTGCTCATAGCCCAGGGAGTGGCAAGGCGCTTTTGTTTTTTAATTCTATAATTGTTGACCCTTAATCGTTGTACTCTGCTGTCAGCTCACAGATTTTCACAATCACGTCAACAGCCTTCTGCATCACTTGGATGCTGACGAATTCGTAGGGGCCGTGGAAGTTGACGCCGCCAGCGAAGATGTTGGGGCAGGGCAGTCCGCGGAACGAGAGCTGAGCGCCGTCGGTGCCGCCACGAATGGGCTCCACGCGAGGCTGGACGCCACACTGCTGCATGGCATGAAGGACGATGTCGATGACGTGCATCTGCGGGTCAATCTTCTCCTTCATGTTGTAATATTGGTCTTTGATGTCGGCAGATATCACGTCGTCGCCATATTTCTCCTGCATCTGCGCCACACATTTCTCGATGAAGTCCTTGCGGTCTTCGAAACGTTCGCGGTCGTGGTCGCGGATGATGTAGGAGAGCGTGGCCTGCTCGATGTTGCTCTGCACGCCCAGCAAGTGGTAGAAGCCCTCGTAGCCTTCGGTGTGCTCGGGTGTCTCTTCGGCGGGCAGTATGCTGGCAAACTCCACAGCCAATCGGTTGGCATTGATCATTTTGCCCTTGGCGTAGCCCGGGTGCACGCTGACGCCCTTGATGTGTATCTTGGCCGATGCGGCGTTGAAGTTCTCGAACTCCAAGTCGCCCAGATCGCCACCGTCCATCGTGTAGGCCCACTCGCAATCGAAGCGCTCCACATCGAAGTGGTGGGCGCCCATGCCGATTTCTTCGTCGGGGTTGAAGGCCACACGGATGTCGCCGTGCTCTATTTCGTTGTGGTCGCGCATGTAGCACATGGCTTGCACGATTTCTGCGATGCCCGCCTTGTCGTCGGCACCCAGCAGCGTCTTGCCGTCGGTGACAATCAGGTCTTCGCCCACATGATAGCGAAGCTCGGGGAATTTTGTCGGGCTCGAGACGATGCCTTCAGAGAGAAGGATGTCGCCGCCGTCGTAGTTCTTCACGATGCGTGGATGGATGTTGGCACCGCTGCAGTCGGGGCTCGTGTCGTAGTGCGAGATGAATCCGATGGTTGGGGGCTTTTTCTTGGTGTTAGCTTTCAGTGTGGCATAGATGTAGCCTTTGTCGTCCATTTCGACGTCGCTCAAGCCTTCGCGCTCGAGTTCTTCTTTCAGATACTTGGCAAAGACGAGTTGCTTCGCCGTACTCGGCACGCTCTGCGAGTCTTCACTCGACTGCGTGTCGAACTGTGTGTAGTTTAAAAACCGTTCGGTAATATCCATATTTTAGGTTATGATGATGTTTGATTGAACTGTTTGATAAAAATCATGCAAATATACTGTTTTTTTTTCATATACGTGCGATTTTACAAATATTTAAGTTGGCGGCGTCTGTGGCAGTCGTGTCAAAACGGGATTCGCTGCCGAATGCAACTCGCTTGTAATCAAGTGGTTGGGTATTTTGGCGTGTGTCAATAACCTTCTGCCTGTTGCACAAATAAGAAATAATATCTAATTTGCCGATGAAAATAAGAAACCATAAACCCAACCAAATGATGATGAGACGTCAATTTTCTTTAACTATCGTTGTGCTGGCAATGCTTGCCGCAGCACAAACAGTTTCGGCGCAGACCAAGCAAACTGAGGCCGCCGCCGATTCTTCCCTGCAGGTTTTCATTAATGTATCCGGAAGCGAGCCCATGTTCCGAGGAGGGAAGGCAGGGCTGGAGGAGTATCTGAAAAAGATGGTGGTCTACCCTTGGAAATGCATTGAGGACCGGATTGAGGGGCGTGTGATTGTGAGCTTCTGGGTGGAAAAAGACGGCAACATCAGCGAGGCAAAGGTGGTGCGCTCGGTTGACCCACGCCTCGACTGCGAAGCGTTGCGTGCCGTGTGGCATATGCCCAAGTGGGCACCAGCCAGGCAGATGGGCAATGTGGTGCGCATGAGATGTGCCATTCCTGTGGATTTCTGGCTTAGCGATTTGGAAATGGAGCAAAAGGCTCAGCCAAGCAATGCGCAGGGCGTGGATGCCCACAAGCCGGCAGCCACGTCAGGAAACAAACTGAGCGACCATCGTCTTCCTAATCGCTAAGCGGCCTTTACGACACCCCAAACGCCCGCTGCGGAAACGAGAGAGCGATGCTCCGTATGAGTAAAATAGTCTGTTTTACACGGCAAAATAGTCTAATTTGCTCAGCAAAATAGTCTATTTCACCAAACGAGAGTGGCTAATTGAAGGGAGTGGAAGGGCGGTATTGGTAAGGGATTAAAGGGCGTAATGAGGAGTGGAAGGGCGTAAAGGGACGTATGCTTTTTTTGTTTGGGGAGTTTGGGAGTTTAGGAGTCTGGGAGTTTGGACGTATGCTTGATTCTTCACTCTTCATTCTTCACTCTTCACTTATATGGCTCGGAAGTGGTCAGCCATCTCCGTGCATTCCAACAGTGAGCGTCCAACGGGAATCATCGTCATGCCCTGTTCGCGTAGGATGCTCGTGTCGTCGACGGTGAACGAGTTGCCCTCAATGGCACACGACTGGGCAGAGAACAGAATCTCGTTGTATTCCATCCACTCCTGCTGGCTCATCTTTCCGACAATCTTCTCTTGATACTCCTGTCGGATGCGCTCGTAGGTTTCAATTTCCTTTTCAAACACCAAGAGCAAAGTTACGAAGAAAAGTTTAAAGATGGTGCCTTATCTGCAGTTTTTTGTATATTTGCAAAAAAAATCCTTATGATGGGTTAGCATTTTCGATGCCAGAGAGGTTATATAGACAGATTGTTATCGAAACAAAAGAACATGGAACAAGAAACACTTGCGAAGCTGTTTCTTCAGCACTACGGCAAGATGCAGCGCGTGGCCCGTACGATACTATACGACGAACAAGCTGGCGAGGATGTGATCAGCGACATCTTCGAGAGCTTGCTGCGCGGACGGACGGCACTCACGGCCGACACAGCCGACAAGGAGGATGCTGCTGCCGAACGCTATCTGCTGACAAGCGTCCGCAACCGCTGCCTGAAGATGCTCAAGCGGGCGTCGTGGCCGGGCCTCGGCAATGGCGGGCAGACCGCTCGGCTGTCAGCCATCGAGCTCACGGTGGCTGCCGATGTTGCCGACGACGACGGGGTGATTGCCGACATCATGGCGTTTGCGGCAAGCCATCTGTCGGAGCAGGAGCAACGTATCCTCAGTCTGCGCTTCACCCACGGTCTTCGCTACAGCGAGATAGCCTCGGCTGAAGGCATCAGTCGCGTAGCGGTGTGGAAACATCTGTCGCATGCAATCAACGAAATCAAGAAACAATTTAATCCGAAAATGCTATGATACCTAATGATGACCATAAGAGGCTGTTTCTCGATATGCAGGAACACCCCGAGAAGTATTCCGACCAGCAGTTGGAGGACATGATGGACGAACTCGACCGCGACCTTGATGCCACAGCAGCGTGGCAGCGATTCGCCAATTCCACATCTTCTTTTAAGTCGAACAGGCGTTCGCAGACATGGTTTGCCACAGCCATCTTTAGGAAAGCAGCCATCATCGTGGGTGTGCTCTTTCTGACAGGCATCGCTATTGCCGCATGGAGGGCAACGCGACAGACCACGGTTTCCTCGCCTACAGCCAACACCATCGTCCACGAGAGCGACGTGGCTCCGTCGCCTACAGTGGTGGCAACGACGTTCGACAATGTGCCACTCGACAGCATCCTCAGCGTGGTAGCGGCCCATTATGGTAAGGCGGTCAGCTACCGCGACGAGGAACTGCGCGGTCTGAAACTCATCATGACGTGGGAGCCCGAAGCACCGCTTGCCGACTTCCTCGATCGGCTGAATGCCTTCGACGGGTTGAGTCTGAGCGTGCAGGGCGATACTATTGTGGTGCAACCATAAACAAAGTAACAAAGTGACAAAGTAACAAGGTAACGAAAGACTCTATTCGCGTCCCTACATTTTCATGGGCAATTATAAACTGAGAATTTGATGATGTCATGAGAAAGATCATACACTTTATTATAGTCTTGCTCCTTGCACTCCTTCCTGCCGCCGTACCCATGCCGTCGAGCGCGCAGTCGAAAGCATCCCTCTCTCGCGGAGGCAGCAGGCAGAAAGTGAGTCTCCTTGACGCTCTGCAGACCATCAGCCGCGGACAGAAGACCTACACCATCGACATCCTGTCTGACGGGCTGCAAGACCTGACCACTTCTGCTTCTGTGGCAGGACTTACTGCTCCCGAAGCCGTGATGCGCGTATGCCGAGGGCTACCCGTAAAAATAAAGGTGAACGGTCGGAAAATCAGTGTGCAGTACGACAAGCGGCGGGAGGTCAGAAAGTTGAAGCTGAATGGCGAGGTGCAGGACATCCGCGCCCACAAGCCGCTCATCGGTGCCACCGTCGAGCTGCTCGATGCCGACAGCACAGTGCTGCAGCAGGCTGTAGCCAAGCATCACTGGTGGGGCAGTGGTGAAGATGGGAAGGTATACGAGTGGGA
>ODAI010504554.1_pt1 | contig 15509 bp, 15 predicted proteins | sample 1539321 | NCBI WGS metagenome assembly ODAI01 (sample SAMN02144231, study PRJEB22623) | gut metagenome | biome: sheep rumen | host: Ovis aries | place: New Zealand
GGGGGGTGGGAGGGTTATATGGCATATGCAAAACCCCCACAAAAACTCTGCCTTTACCCCTCCCCGCGCCCGGGGCCCCCCCCCCCCCCCCCCCCCCACCCCCCCCCCCCCGGAGGGGGGGGGGGGGGGGGGTGGGGCCTGTAACCCCACCCCTTGCTGCAAACATCATTCTTACTATCAACACAGAGGTACAGAGGCACAGAGCTAAAACTTTACACCTCTGTATCTCTGTGTCTTTGTGTTTAAATTATTGGAAGGATGGTTACAGACCCCACCCCCTACCCCTCCCCTTGCAGGGGCGGGGAGAGCTGCGCGCAGGGACAAGCTACAGCGCAGCCACAGAGTACGGGATTTTTCTGCGGAGGCCTCCCGTGAAAAAATCTCACGTGAGAAATTTTTCTGGGGAGGCTTCCCGTGAAAAAAGCTCGCGTGAGAAAATTTTCTGCGGAGGCTTCCCGTGTGTACCCTCTCCCCTCCCCTCAAGGGGAGGGATTGGGGGGTGGGGTCTGTAACCATCCTTACAAAAGTATAAACACAAAGACACAGAGGCACAGAGTATTTTTTTCTCACCACTTAAATTCTCTGTGCCTCTGTACCTCTGTGTTGATAGTAAGAATGATGTTTGCAGCGAGGGTTTTATTTACAGACCCCACCCCCAGCCCCTCCCCTTGCAGGGGCGGGGAGAGCGGCGGAGGCGGGCCAAGAAAAGTTCCTACGCTCATAAACCATTTAAAACCGTGGCCCCCCAAAAAAACGTGCCCCCAAAAACCGTTTAAAACCGTGGCCAAAAATGCAGAGGCTTCCCGTGAAAAAATCTCACGTGAGAAAATTTTCTGGGGAGGCCTCCTGTGAAAAAATCTCAGCAGGAGGCCTCCGAACCGATGCCCATAGAAGTGTTCAAGGAATGAAAGATAATGAGAAACGAATTGAGTAAAAGGCAAAGATGAAGCCATAATAATTCTTCTCGGAAGTTTTGGCAGTATAAAACTAAGCAATAATAGATCATTTCTGATTATCTTTGCAGGGTGAAAATCTAAAAAACGAAAGAAAATGATTATGAAGATTCACATCCTGGCATTGGCAACTGTCTTCACCATGGCATGGGGCAGCTGCAGCGATTCTACCAACGAGACCAACATCTCTGTCACTGATTCTTCAACAGGTATAGAAAAGGAGAATTGGACTGACAGCGTAGCCCGTTTCCGCGAATCAGCCCGACTGGGCGACGGGCATGCCTACCTCAGTCTGGCCAAATGCTACAGCCAAGGAAAAGGGGTTGACATGGATTTCCTATTGACCTGGCAAATGGCGAAGATGGCCGTGCAGTATAACGGCATATCATCGGTGGACGAATTCTTCGACTCTCTGCCAGAAGATAGTCACTTTCGTCTACTGATAGATGCCATAGGCGACTTCAACTTTCAGCACTACGATGAAGCCTTGCAGAAGGCAGACCTTTTGGCCGAGCACTTTCCTGCCGACGCTTCTCTGATAAGGGCTGCCGTGGCATTAGAAGAAGGAAAGAGAGAGAAAGCTCTCAGCCTCTTGGACGAAGCTGCCGCTCAGGGCAATCTTTTAGCAGCGATTGCCGTGAGCATTGTAAACGAAGGAGAAGAAGCCATTTATCGCTATGCCGAGCAGATGCCGACACTCTACTGCCGGATGGCACGCGAGAGCTTCACCACCGACATCGACCCTACCGAAGACGAAATGGCTGCTGCCCTCTACCGTAAGGCCGACAAGCATCTATGCCTCGATAGTACAGGAGTAAGATGGCTGTTGAGCTATTACGAATACAACATGAAGAACGGCCGCTATATGGTAGACAACTCCGAGTTAGAACGATTGCGCTTGCTCAACAGCCGTCTTGCTCACCAATAGACCTGGGATGAACTTAAATAAAACTCAAATAAAAAAGGATACACAGCCGAAAAAAAGAGGGGAAAAACTTGTGGAAATAAAAAAATTTTTTTACCTTTGCCGCATCGTATGGCTTGAACCCTCTGGGGGAGAGCATGCGTACATGATGAAAAAGACGTTATCCTGCGTCTGTCCTGTTGGAACATAAACTTCGCAAAAGTCAAAAAACCATAACCGGACGGAGCAACGAGACGTCTACGCCGTAAGCGCTATGTACTTACGACTGCCCCTTTGGCCACATAGCCATCGGTGCGGCATCTTGGCTACATACCTACCGGCGTGGGCATTCTATCGTTGCTTATCCTGATGGTTTAGGCAATGCGAAGGCCCATGTTCCCGGGATAAGCGAAGAACGACGGGAACCTGCGCCTTTTTTCGTCGGTATGAGATAAGAATTACGATAGCCATTAACCCAATAACAATAAAAATAAATGAAAAGTACAAGAAAACTGATGCAGCACCTGCTGTTCGTATTGACTGGTCTCGCATGGTCTGCCACAGTCTGCGCCTACGACTTCCAAGCTGAAAATGCAGATGGCGTAACCATCTACAATGCATTAGATGGAAATGATGTCTATGTGACTTCAGAAGGCGAAATGGACACGTCAGAAGAAAACACGGCCTATGCTCTTTGGTGCGAAGACAATGCTACTCTATATTTTGTCAGCAGCGACCAGCCATTTACTATAGGTGAACAATACAATGGGCATCTGATCAGTAGCATTTGGAGTGGCAACGATATAATCAGCACAGGTCGTGACATTCCTGCCTGGAATGAAAGCCTAAGAAACAAAGCGGCACACATTGTGTTTGATTTGTCTTTTCAATCACAAACGCCCACCAGCAATTATGCGTGGTTTGCCTTCTTTGAAGGCCTAAAAGACATTCAAGGACTGGAACACTTAAATACGAGTAAGACAACAGACATGCAGGCAATGTTTGTTGAATGCAGCTCATTAACTACGCTAAACCTAAGTATGCTTGATACCCACTCCGTTGAAACCATGAAAGCTATGTTTTATGGCTGCACCAAATTGGAGAGTCTCAATTTATCAGGTTTCAACACGAAAGAAGTAACTAACATGTCGAACATGTTTGACAAATGCCATAGCCTTACTTCTCTTGACTTGAGTTCCTTCGTCACCAGTCGTGTGGAAATAATGCAATCAATGTTCTACGAATGTAGAAGTTTGCAGGCTATTGACCTTGCGAATTTTGACACGAGCAATGTTACCAATATGGCTTGGATGTTCTATGGCTGCTCATCACTCAAAAGCTTGGATCTGAGTCATTTCGATACGAGTAAGGTGACTGTTATGCGAACGATGTTTTGTGGATGCGAGTCTCTGGAGAATGTGAATCTGAGCAACTGGAACACAAGCAATGTAGAGAGTCTTCGGAGTTTCTTTATGGATTGCAAGACACTGAAAGAATTGGATTTGTCGCATTTTAGTACAGAGCGAAATACCTCTATGACTTATATGTTCAGTGGCTGTACAAACTTGGAAACGGTTAACTTGACAAGTTTTGACATGAAGAATGTAGAGGAATGCGATTCAGTTTTTGACCACTGTTCGAGTTTAAGAGACATTCGTTTCGGAGTGGTGGATCTGGAAAAAGCAGAAGGCATCAGGCATATGTTCTGCAGTTGTAATAGTTTGCAGGAAATTAATCTTTGCTCATTCAAGACAAAGAACGTGAAGTATATGGATGGTATGTTCAATGCATGCAATGAGCTGCGCACCATCTATGTCGGGGCCGACTGGAGCATCAAGAGCGTTTTGTCGTCAAGAAGCATGTTTAATAATTGCTACAATCTGATTGGAGCTAATGGAACCACTTACGACAGCAGGCATACCGATGCAGCCTATGCCCGTGTAGATGAGGAAGGCGTGCCAGGCTATTTCACTACCATTTCAAGCCAAGGAATTTCCAGTATTCAACTGAACCAATCTATTGACGATAACAACTGGTTTACTATCGGAGGTTCTCGTTTGGATAATAAACCCACAAGAACAGGTCTGTATTTGCATAATGGGCAAAAGGTTATAATAAAGTAAAGGTACGAACAAACAATTCAAATTATCGATAATTGGAAGTTGCGCACGACACGGACGAAGTGTACATTTTTATGAAGAAATTCATGTTATACTCATTAATATTCATTTGGGCATCATCGAGCCTTATGCTTGTTTCTTGCAAGGATGATGATGATATAGAAGAATCAAAAGAAACAGAAGAGATAAAGGATGATAATGCCGGGTATTTCTGGGTAGAAAACCTGCGGACGAATAAGGGTGCAGGAACCCTAAACGGTTACACTACTGATAATACAATTGAATGTGAACTTGGAGACACCCTTGTCGTCAAGTTCACTCCTAAAGACAAATATAAGAATGAGAATATAATGTTTAGTACAAGAAACATTATAGATAATAGCAATCAGGTGGGAGACACGATTCTTACTTCAAATCTGTCAAAAGGCGACCATACTCTTGTTGCTCAAGCAGTGTACGAGAAGGAGGGCTACAATCTGTCGGCTCAACAGTCCTTTCCTTTCACGGTAAAGTCGAAAAAGGTATCTGACAGTGAGGCAGGGGCATTCGAAATAACCAATCTTTCTACAGGAGAAAAAGTTAACGGACGGTCTTATCAGTGCTTCGCAGGCGACACGCTGGAAGTCTTGTTTATCCCCAAAAAAGAGTATGCGTCAGTCAATTTTGAAATAGAGGGAGAATCTTTCCAAAAGATAAGCGATCACCTTTTTGTCGTCCCAGACCTTCAGACATACATAGGAAGTGGCATCAGTATTGGAAAGACTGTTGATTTCCAAACCGTTTACAACAACAACGACAGTATTCTGAAGTGCAAGCATGCATTTAGCCTGATTACTTTTGTTGAAGAGGCCGATGTTACCTATACTCTGCATATAACACGTGACTTACTACAGTTCGTCACGACCACCCTGTCATATACAGACGATAATGGACGTGAATTGTCATTCACTCTTAAAGATGAGGACTGGGTAACAGAGACCTTCGAAGATGAAGGCGAAATCATAGAGATGACATACTACGAGCTCCCCTTGCACTATACAAAGTTGGACAGAGACTTTACGGTTAAAGCAAGCTATAGCATCAACGAAGGTGTGCCTCTGACAAAGGAATCCTATGACTTTGAGCATAGTCTGAGGTGGGGGCCGGCTGTCGTGGCAGGATCCCGTCATATAAACATTTCTATCGATATCAATATTGGTGGAGACGGTATGGTGAAAGCAGAGGACGTAGCTAACTACCTGGAGCAAATAGCCAACAACCCCGATGTGGTCAAAGTACACATTGGTAAAAGAGACCGTTCAATAGTGACTGTAAAATAAAAATAATAACTTTAAGAAGTTGCGCACGACACGGACGAAGTGTAGAAAAAATGAAAGTTATATATCAGTTTTTAGCATTGCCTTTCCTGCTCACAGGATTATTATCTTGTGAAGATGTCGAAGTTCGCACCCCCGATATAGAAGTAGAAATTACCATAACACCAGAAAGGATTGGGCATTTTACTATTATTAATATGGGCACTAATGACAGTATAAGACTTGGTAATAAAGGAATTGAAAAGGATACTCTTCAATGCGAAAATGGCAACATAATCAAAATGATTTTCGAGCCTTTAGAAGAATATAAAAACTGTGATTTCATCTTGTCTAGCAGCATTGATAAAAATATTACAATCGATTGGGAGAAGGGCAACAACTCGCTTGAATATCCAATCACAAGCATTGCCCATGGTTATCATATTGTAGCATTGAATGCCTCTGCAAAAACTGACACTTCAGTCGTAACAAAAGCTGATTGGTTCGTTTTAAATGTAAAGAATTAATACTAATCAATGGATTAAAACAATGAAAATCAAATATAATATTATTTGTCTTTTTGCTTGTATTCCATTACTTGCAAGTGCACAATGGCGTATTGGTGTAGTAGGCGGCAGTACTTATAACATATATACTGACGACAGGCATTATTTAACAGACTTTCAAAATGAAGGGCTCTGGGGTCTTTCATTTGGAATCGCTGGTCAAAGAGACTTAATAAGTTGGGAAACTATGCAATCAACTTTCGGTGTTAAAGCGGAATTTGACTGCATGGAAAAAAACATTAAAACAAAAAAAAATCCTTTTGTAATTAGTGTCCCTTATGGCTACCTTCAAATACCCATTTTGGCCAGTCTTAGCGGAGGAAGTAAAAAAATCAAAGGTTTCGTAGATGCTGGCATTTTTGGCGGCTGGCTGTATAAAGGGAGAGAAGAATGGAAACATAATTTTGATTTTGGCGGGGCTGGTGGCATAGGTGCTGAGTGGAACTTTTATAATTTCACGCTGCAAGCAGAAGCTAGAGCTTACATCGGTGCCGTCAGCTCCACAAAGTCTGATCGAAGTTTCAAGACCCCTCATTATAATAACACTATATCTTTACAGGTAGGACTTTTTTACAATTTTAAATAACGTAACATGAAAAATTTAATTAGTGCATTTGCAGTTCTTCTCATTTTCATTTGTATATCATGCGACGAGAATGAACTATACGACAATGCTCCCAATGTGGAAGAAGCTAATATGTCGTATGAGAATCAATTCAAAGCTATTTGGACTGCTATAGATTTAAACTATCCGATTTGGGACTACGAAAGAGACGAATATGGATTAAACTGGGATGATGTTTATAACGAATACTTACCGAAATTCAAAGAGTTAGATTTGAAATACCAACAAACCGGTGACACCACTTGTTGGCTTTCCGTTCAAGAATTATATAAACTTGGCATATTCAAGAAACTTCACGATGGCCACATTAATTTCAAGATTAAGGATGTTTATACTGGTAAAAAAGCTGACCTTTTAAATTACACTAACGTGTTGTCATCCTTAATTTACACGATGGGGATAATTATTCATAAACTTCATTTTTCACTTGATTATAAAGAAGGAAATGAAAGCGGACATGTTCTCTTAGAGAATAAGACCACCACAAATGGTTACTGGTTTGGTTATTTCAGTGGTGGCATTGTATATCTCCATTTCCCAGAGTTCAAGATGTCAGAAATACTTGCAAAAGAAGAAAAAACAAAAGAAGAGCAAGATATTGTTGATGTATGGAAAACTTGGTTTGACAAGATACAAGACCTGCATGGTCGTGATATGCTCAAAGGTGTAATCCTTGATGTTAGGCATAATCACGGAGGTTATGCCCTAGACTATCAGTATTTTCTTGGTGCGTTACATGGTGATGTGGATGGTAATAAAAGCATTCGGACAGGATTCTATAGGATGAAGAAAGGAATTGGACGATATGATTATTTAAGTAACGCTAATATTAATATTAACGGAGAAAATGGTTTATTCCATTCATATGAAAAGAGTCATGCAATAGTAAATGCTCCAATTGTAGTTTTGGCGGATTCTATGTCAGCAAGTACGGCGGAACATACTTGTTTGGCAGCAAAAAAACTAAAGAATGCTTGTGTTATGGGTACAACTACTCAAGGTGCCTTCTCACCTTTGGCTAATAAAGAGCATGAAGATTTTACATTTTTGGGTAATATTGGTGATCCCAAGTTAGAATCTTCTTCGTTCTATATTATTATGCCGTTTGTTGCATTTGTCACCGATGATGGGAAAATAATTGAAGGAAAAGGAGTAGAACCTGACATTGAAGTGTTTGATGATGATAACAATCGAGACAAGCAATTAGATACAGCATTAGATTATATTACCAAGCTTAATATTAAAAACTGACATTTCTTGTCCCCCGCATTGCTAGGACATCTTATGCAATGCGGGGTAATAATCTTAATTAATTCTGACTATAGAATAGAAAAAACAAAACAGATATTGAAAGCAAACAAACAATGAAGAAAGTAGTATTCAGCTTATGAACAAGACATTTCTATTATATCTGCCATGCTGTTTGTTAGGCTTAATGGCTGCAAGCAAGGCCTTCGCAGACGACATTGCTATGGAGAATGCTGAGGACGTAATCATTTACAATGACTTAATCAGCAATAGGAATGATTTGGGAAGAACTGATTCAGAGAACAATTATAAAGAGCGTTTTTTAAAATACGACCAAAAGGACAGTTTAGACATGGACTCTACTCAGATTATTGCTGATATTCAGAAAGCGGCAGAAAAGGGAGATGCTGATGCACAATACATGCTAGGGTGCCGCCTTTTGGAAAACGTAGGAGAAGGCGATGCAGAGAACTATGATTTGGCTAAGTCCTGGCTTCTGGAAGCAGCTGAGCAAGGACATGCTTCAGCGCAGTTAGAACTGGGGATGTGTTGTCAGGCGGAAAAAAATTTAAATAGGGCCGTTTTTTGGTATCGGAAAGCGGCAGAGCGGAACAATGCTGTTGCGCAAAGTATGTTAGGTATTTGCTATTTCTCGGGTAGCGGCGTTAATAAGAATTTGGAGTGGGCCGTCTATTGGTTTAAGAAAGCTGCAGATCAAGGCGTACCTGATGCACAATGCAACTTAGGTATGTGCTATGAACTGGGCAATGGTGTGCCAATAGATTATGATCAGGCTGTGTTTTGGTATCAGAAAGCAGCTGAACAGGATGCCCCAAGCGCTAAATACCATTTAGGATGGTGTTACTATAATGGTAAAGGCGTGGCAAAAGACTTTACCCAGGCGGTGTCTTGGTTCCAAAAAGCAGCAGAGCGGGGATATGCAGCAGCTCAAAACAGTTTGGGGTGGTGCTACCATCACGGCGAAGGCATAGCCACCAATCATGATAAGGCTGTTTCATGGTATCGTAAAGCTGCCGAGCAGGGAGATGCGAATGCACAGAACAATATTGGTCTCTGTTTCTATAATGGCGAAGGGGTGCACAGGGATTATGCTCAGGCTGTGTCTTGGTTTCAAAAGGCAGCATGGCAAATGCATGCCCAAGCCATTTATAACTTAAGCATTTGTCATCTGAAAGGTCGAGGTGTGCCGAAAGACTTGTCGAATGCAGCGTTTTTAACTAAAAAAGCGGCAGAGTTGGGGAATCTTGATGCTCAGTTCAATATGGCTTTATTCTACGAGAAAGGGGACGGTGTGACGAAGGACTTGAGTAAAGCGGCCTATTGGTATCGTAAGGCTGCCGTACAAGGAGACCAGAGGGCAAAGGCGGCATTAAAAAAGTTAGGGGGAGAGATGAAATGAACGAGAATGATATTTTGTGGCAAGTCGTCTATATAGATGAAGATCTCGAATTTAGATTGGTCGAAGGGGTATTCCAGACGAAGGAAGAGGCGAACGAGTATCTCGACGAATGTGTGAAGGAACGGCGATATAGTGATAGCTTCGACATCTATCCAAAGGACAACCACTGGGAATACTACGTTGAGAGCGTGACCAGACAGGAAGTGATGGGAGTCCGTCAAAGGCAGTATGAGAGGTTGTTGGACTCGGCACGCGAAAAATTCTGGAACCATTGCGGCGAGCACTTTGCTGACTGCTGCAGAAAGATGTTATTATGGCTGGACAAACGCGTCAGGGAGCTGGCTGACCAGAAAGAGTGGCAACAGGTGAAACGCAGCCCCACACTATTTGCTCCTTGGCAAACCTTTCATGGCGAATCTGAAGTGCTTGCTTATATTCGCTTCGGGCGGCGATACAAAAAACTGTCATTATACGGGCAGTTCGCCGGAAGGGATCTTTCTGACACAATTATAGTAGGCATCCGACATTTCGATTCTTGTCAGGCGTTTTTAGAATGGACAGGGAACATTGATGATGCTGTGAACGAATTTGTCTTCAAGATGCGCGAGGAGCGTATTGAAACGTTTTAACATTGTAAGAACGGCGAAAAGGCCTGTTTTTTATTAGTATTATTGCCAGCGAGTAAACAAATGATGATCATTTAATAATACAGAACGATATGAGAAAAAGTTTAGCAAGGCCCTTATGGGCATCTTTGATTTTGTTGAACGGGCTATTCATTGCCTGTAAGGACCGATCGCAGTTTGCAGAAATAGAAAACGCTGTGAAAGCAGTAGCTGATGTACTGCCGGCTGCAATGTATGACGGACTGGAAATGACAGATGTTTCATTCGACTGGAAAGACACCTGTGTCGTGATGGAAATCAGTCGTTCATCTGCTATCCCATATCCTTATGGTGTCAGTAGGGATGAGGATATTATGCTTGGACGCGATTTCGTCGAGAACATGATGAAAGGCTACCGTTACACCGCTGCCGGCATATCAGGCGAGGGCGAGCCAGAGCTATGGGAAGCGTTAGGACCACTCGTCAAACTGCTTGCCCGCCGACAAGCGAACATTCAGTTCAGGCTTGCCTACACTGAAGAACAGCCCTATTCATTCTCCATTCCTTCATCGGTTATTTCTGAGGCCATCAGGACGATTGAATCAATTCCTATCTCTAAAAAGGAATATGATGTTGAACCGATAATAATAGAAGACGATGAAACTGCGGCCGAAAGCATTCCCATCGCAATGAATCCTGTGACAACAACAGAAAATGTGTCGTGGAATGGTGACGACTATAGTATCACTATCGTTAGGACCCCGGATGTAAACTTGAAACGTGTTAATGGCCACGAGGGCAGAACTTATATTGACAACACTGTGGAATTGACCATAAGACGCAGCAATCAGTCGATGTTCCTTCATAGAAAATTGACCAAGGAATCATTTGGCAAGTTTTTAGGAGCCGATTATCGGGAGAAAGGCATCCTGGAATATTTTGAATACCTACATGTGGAAGAAGGCGAACTGGCCTTCATAGCTGGGGTGAACTATCCCGACGCGGCAGACGACGAGTGTTTTTCGATTCTCGTCAACATTGACAGTGCTGGTGAGATGAGCTTCAAATCATTCATCTATAATGAACGGGACGATTTGCTGGAGGAACCGTGAATAGAAAGGGAATAGGAAGGCGCTGTAAACATTTTCCTATAAAAAAAACAATTTTAGGAAAAAGTATTGTATCTTTGCACCGCAAAGATATAAAGGAACCTGATATACAACAACTTTTCCCCCAACAACAAAGATGAACAATCACTATACCAACAGCATCCTCGACGTCAACGACCTGAGTGCATTCAGAGAGAAAATCACCAACATGGCCATCAATGCTCCTGAAATCCTTAGCCCCCTGTTACTGGAGCTTCCACAAACGCCTGGCTACATCCAAATTGTGAAAGAGCCCTACAGGATGTTATACGACTTCTACATGATTTATGGTATAGACGGGGGAGGAAGACGGTCCATTCCCGTAAGTGATGAAGAAGCCATTGAACGACTGGCTGAACGGAGCGCCAAAATGCACATAAAAAATGACGGCGACGAACTTGACAAGCCCAGACTCTTCGCCCCTTATGTGGACTTTGACTTGAACAGGACAATTCGTAACCTCTTTGAGAATAGAGCCGCTGAAGCTATAACGTTTCTACTCAGCCAAGCTGAACCCGACGTGCAGAGGAAATTCTACAACGCTTTTCTCAACCCCAATGAGCTGGCAAGACTTGCTCATGTGGACATCATAGTGCTACCTATTGAGAGCGAAGGAATGATGAGTGGCAACCGTGGACGTTTCCTCATTTATACCAGCAAAGACGGCAACGAAGAGCAACTGCTGAAATTCACCCATCAGGCTTCATGTGTCTACTTCCTGATGTATCTCATCGACCGCAAGCAAAAGGCTGGCGTACTCTCACCCATAGAAATCCGAGAGAATAAGGAAGCATTCGCCCACTTGTATCAACGGGTTTACGACATCACCGATGATGACCTTCAAAAGCGAATTAGCGATCTGGAATACAGAAAGGACAAAGGTGGGAACATCAGAACAGGACGTTTGAAAGAGATTATCTATGACATACGCAAACGGTTGCAGGAGCGTTTCAACGAATACGACGAAAGTTTCTTCCCCTACGCCATGACCGCAAATAGCCACTTAGCTATTGCTCCGGAGCGGATTCATTTCGTTGGAACGGCAGAGCACTTGCTTGAAGAGCATATATTCATTAATCTCCCCTGGAAAGAATAACGACTTTTTTTACTTGCACTTCTTGCACCTGATGGCTTCGTCGCCACATGGGAGACCGAGATTTTTTCATGGGAGGCCGAGATTTTTTCATGGGAAGGCCTCCCAACATCACGGGAAGGCCTCCCAGCATCACGGGGAGGCCTCAGGTGCAAGTAGTGCAAGAGGTGCAAGTAGTGCAACTACTTTCTCCAGAAGCGGGCGGTGATGTCGTCCATGCGGCCGTCGGGCAGGATGTGGTAGAGGCGCTGGTTGGTGGTGGGCGACTTCAGGGGTCCGAGGTGGCGCAGGAAGGGGCCGAGCTTGATATAGTCGAAATCGGTGACGGTGACGACGGCGGGAATGCGGATGCGACCGCTGTACCAGGCCACGTGGAACTGGGGATGTTCCTCGCGGATGTACTGGGCCAGCAGGTTCACGCCCTTCGGGTCGGCATCGCCGCCCATGAAGGCAATGCAGGTGATGTCGGTGCCATACTGGTCGATGAAGTCGTCGAGGGCGGCGGCGTCGAGGGGCATGCCCACGTCTTCCCAAAGATAACGGCTGTGGCATCCCGGACAGCGACATGGGCAACCAGAAATGTTGATTGCCAATGTCACTTCGTCGGGAATTTCCTGAAAGACGATGCCTGTGTTTACGTATTTCAGCATAAGTTACGCGGTGGCGTAGTAGCGGCGCGATGCCTCCTCCTGGCGGGCCTGCGAGAAGTTGCTGACGCGCTTGAGGTAGCCGATGATGCGGGTCATATAGTCCACATTCTTCGAATGGCAGTGGGGGCACTCCTTGAGGTAGCGCTTGTCGATGTGGCCGCAGTCGTTGCACACGGTGTTGGGGATGTTGAACGTGAAGTAGTTGCAGCCCTCCTTGGCGGCCACCTTCAGCAGGTGCAGGTACTGCTCCTTCGAGAGGTGCTCATCGAGATTCATGTGCAGGGCCGAGCCTCCGGTGAGGTGCTCGATGTAGGGCGCGCCGTGCAGCTTGAACTTGTCGATGATGGTCAGCGAGTCATCCTCTACGACGTAGAAGTATGAGTTGTAGCAGTCGCGTGGCACGAAGTAGCCGTCCTCGCGGTCCCACTTGGCGTGCTTCACGCCGACGTTCTCGGCAGGGATCATCTCGCAGTTGAACATCACGTCTTTCGAGCGGTACTGGCGGTTGTACTTCTCGATCAGTCCGAGGATGCCCTGTACGAAGTGCAGGTAGTCGTCGTTGGGCGTGATCTTCAGTCCCATGAACTCAGCAGCCTCCACGAGTCCGTTGATACCGATGGTCAGATACTGGCGACCAATGTTGATATAACCGGCATCGAAGAGTGGCAGCATGCCGTGACTCTGTAGTTCCTTCAGGTTCTCGTTGTAGGCCAGCTGCACCTTATGGCAGAGGTCGATCACGCCGCCCAGATACTCCAGATAGTCCATCTTGTGGTTCACGGCGTACTGGATGCAGCGGTTCAGGTTGATGGTGAGCACGCTCTTCGAGCCTGTGCTGACGCCGCCGGCACCGAGGGTGTAGCTGAATCCGTTGTCGGTGATCTCATTGCGCAGGCGGCAGCAAGAGCTCAGCGAGTCGGCATTGTTACTCATATAGGTGAAGAACGAGTGACCCTCGCTGTACATCTCGGCAGTGAACTCGCCCCACTCCTTGTCCTTCGGGTCGCCGTTCTCGTCGGTGAGCAGCGCCATCGTCTCTACGGGGAAGGTGAGCAGCGTCTTCGTGCGCTCCTTGTTGAACCATTTCATAAATCGCTTCTGCAGCCAAGAGAGTCCGTCCCAGTCGGGCTTCGAGCCGTCGGGGAAGTAGAACTCGCCGAAGATCGACTCGAAGTAGTAGCGGTCGTAGTAAGCCACGTTCCAGAACACGGCCTGATAGTTACGTGCGCCAGTAGGCTGGTTCAGCGTGTAGACGATCTGCTCGAAGTAGTCGGTGATCACCTTGTCGATGGTGCGCTTCTTCAGCGAGAGGTCTGCCTGTTCGTTGGGGCGCTTCCAGTAGTCAAGGCCATACTCCTTACCGATGAAGTAGTTCATATACATCAGGAACTCTGGTGTGGCGCAGGCACCGGAGAGCATCGAGCTCACCATGAACACCATGTTCACGAAGCCGCCAGCAAACGACTTCAGGTTCGTCGGAGCCGTTGAGTTGCCACCGATGGCCACCGTTCCGCCGATCAGCCAGGGGTACATCGTGATCGAGGCGCAGTAGTTGGCCAGCGATGTCTCGTCGTTCTTATATATAAAGTGGTGGGTCAACTTGTCGATGTACTCGTCGGCCAACTCTTTGCCGTACATCTTCTTAATACGGTCCGTGAGCATGCGGCGGTTCAGGCGGATGAATCCGCTCTTGGGCAGCTCGCCTATCAGCGTGGCGATGTTTTTGTGCTCCACGTTGGCGTTGGCGTCATACTTCGAGCCTGTAGCGGCGTTCACCGACTCGCAATACTCTGAGAGGAACTGCAGTTTAGCCAGCGTCTCGCGGTCTTCCGTGTGAGCCTGGCGATAGAGCATAAACGACTTGGCTACTTTGTAGAAGCCTTCACGCATGAGTGCCTCTTCTACCTGGTTCTGGATGTCCTCCACCGTGATGTCGTCGTGGATGTCCAGATGGCTAAGGATTTTGGAAATGGTTCCGAGATCAGCAGGATGGTCGACACTCTCGAACGCCTTGACGATGGCGTTCATGATTTTGTCAAGTGAAAACAGGTCCTTTGAACCGTCACGCTTGGTGATCGTAAAGTTTTTAATTTCCATTTGTTGTTTATTGAATCTTTAAATTTGTTATTTATGAATACTTTCTCTATGCGATACTATCCCAAAAACGCACTTTGCGTCGTTCGTTCTTTGCTGGTCAGTTTCCCGTTTTGGGAAACTTTTTGGTTTTTTGAATCGGAAAAGTTTTCCGTTTTGTCAATTCCGAATTCGTTTGCAAAGATACACAATTATCCTAAAACTACCATAACATTATGCAGAAATTTACTGCAAAATTATGTTAAATAAAAACCTTCAACGTCTCCGCCGTATTCAGAAGTCTCTCATTACGAGCCACTTACAACGCCCGATTAAAATCTCAATTGAAGTCGCCCTCGCGCGTACCTTAAAATTAAAGCATAGGATCACCTAGGTCCGCCTAGGATAGCCTAGGATAGCCTAGGCAACCCTAGGAAAAACACTCCTCGCCTTTTTCAGTGCTTGCCGCATCATAGTCGTTATGCGAATGACAGAATTTGCGGAGTCGCTTTTGGCGCTCGTTGTCAATCGACCAGAGCTGAAGATGACGGGTGTGCAGATAGTCGTGATAGTCAACTGGTCTGCCCGTCTTCGCTGCCCTCCACGATATCTCTTTGTCATTTTCCATACTTTTCTGATTTAAGGAGTAAATACCCCGACACCAGATAATGCCGGGGTAAGACTGAAGTTAATTGGTTATATCTACTTATTGGTCTTCATGAAACGGAAGTTGATGGTGCCGCCGAAATCGCCGATGCGGTCGTCGGTCATAGCCATCATCTGATACTTCTGGCCATCCTTCTCTACCA
>ODAI011000853.1_pt1 | contig 15509 bp, 10 predicted proteins | sample 1539321 | NCBI WGS metagenome assembly ODAI01 (sample SAMN02144231, study PRJEB22623) | gut metagenome | biome: sheep rumen | host: Ovis aries | place: New Zealand
ATGATGACCATCGAGGAGATCCACGAGATGGTAGAAGCTTTCGCAAAGACGGCAAAGCTCTGCAAGGATGCCGGAGTTGATGGTGTTGAGCTCCACGCTGTTCACGAGGGTTACCTCCTCGACCAGTTCACGATCGCAAACATGAACTACAGAACTGACCAATACGGCGGTTCATTCGAAAACAGATTCAGATTCCCTGTAGAAATCGTACAGGCTATCAAGAGAGAATGCGGACAGGACTTCCCTGTTGCACTCAGATACTCAGTAGTCTCCAAAACAAAAGGCTGGCTCCAAGGCGCACAGCCGGGCGAAGAGTTCGAAGAGTTCGGACGTGACATGGCTGAATCCGAAAAGGCTATCAAGTACCTCGGAGATATGGGATATGACATGTTCAACTGCGACAACGGTACATACGACGCATGGTACTGGGCTCACCCACCTGTCTACATGCCGGATAACTGCAACTATGAAGACGTTGCTCACATCAAGAACTTCACAGACAAGCCGGTTGTCTGCGCAGGTAAGATGGACATCAAGTTTGCTGCAGAGAAGATCAAGGAAGGCAAGATCGACGCTCTCGGTATCGCCCGTCAGAACCTCGTTGACCCTGACTGGGTAACAAAGCTCAGAGAAGGCCGCGAAGAAGAGATCAAGCCATGCATCAGATGCCACAACGCATGCTTCAACTTTGCTAAGTCGAAACACACTGCAAATACACAGCCTCTGTTCGACTCGCTCCAGCTGGCACGCTGCGCTCTGACACCTTCCACAATGCAGCACAACAAGTACAAGATCGTTCCTACAAGCAATCCAAAGAACGTAGCTATCGTTGGCGCCGGCTTCGGCGGACTCGAGGCTGCTCTCGTGCTCAAGAAGAGAGGCCACAAGCCTGTAGTATTCGAGAAAGACGACAAGATGTTCGGTCTCTACAATACATCAGCTGCAATGTCCTTCAAGGATGCAGATAAAGAGCTCATGAAGTGGTATGAGAGAGAGATCAAGAAGTGGGATATCGATGTAAGACTCAACTCCGAGATCAAGGACATCACTGCCCTGCTCAAGGCATACGATGACGTAATCGTATCGATAGGAACATTCCCTAAGGCTCTCAACATTCCTGGATTCGAGAAGTGCATCACATTCACAGACCTCCTGATCGGACCTAAGAAAGACGAATTCAAGAAGATCGTCTTCCTCGGCGGCGGACTCTCCTCCTGCGAAGCTGCATATGACGCAGTACTCGCCGGCAAGAAGCCTGTAGTCGTTGAGTTCCAGGATGACCTCATTACAGCGCCTGGCACATGCCTTGCTAACTCCTCGTTCCTGAGAGAAGCTCTGCCGTTCAAGGGAGTTCCTGTACATCTGAGAAGCTCCATCACAGAGATCGGCGACGGATACTGCATGATCAAGAACTTCGAGACAGGCGAGACCTGGAAAGAAGAATGTGACTGCGTAGTAAACGGAATCGGATTCGTTCCAAACGACCAGTTCGCTTCCATCAAGAACAAGCACCTCCACAGATGCGGAACCTGCGTCAAGTGGGGAGCTCTGAGAGAAGTAATCTGGAGCGCATGGGATATCGCAATGAAGATCTGATTGCAAATTACCATAAACATAAAAACTGCCGAGTCAAATCGGCAGTTTTTTAGTCTTTATTCCAGATTTTTTTGTATTGTTTGTATTTGCCCAGATCGTTTACACCGTTCCATGGGATGAAGCCCCCTTCAAGACCTGCGTCTTTGAGGGCCCGGATCTGGTCTTTCAGAGCCTTTTCTCCGTAGTCCTCTGTAGGTGCCCAGTAAGGAGTGTTGTAGCCTGTGATCCAGGTGCGGGCTGCCGCCGGATCGTCAAGGTAATCCTGCCCTTTCTTTGCTCGCTTGGCCCATTTATTGACCGTTCTGTACGGATTCGTCCAGTCGTTGGTGCCTCCCATGTGGTCGGTGTAAGGCATTGCGCTTATTGCATCTACTATATTCGAGATGCCCGGCCAGTACTGGCCGTAGGCTGTCATGTAACCGTATGCGCACTCGCCGAAAACGTCTACTGAGAAATACGCGCCGGCTTCGTGGATCTGGTCTGCGGCGTAGAAGCAGAAGTTCTGTATGGCCTGCCCTTTTTCTTCTCCGTAAAGATTGCGGAAGTTGGCCTTGCCGCTCTTTGACATCTCGTAAGCGTCCTCAGGGAATCTCACGTAGTCGAACTGGATCTCGTCAAAGCCGAATTCTTCGATTGCCTCCTGAGCCAGTCTCACATTGTACTCCCATACATCGCGGGAGTATGCGCTGGGCCATACCGTCTTTCCGCCGTACCTGATACAGTCTTCCGGGTGGTCCTTTGCATAAAGCGGATCGTTGAAGACTACTATGCGGCCTATCATGTATACTCCGGTATCCTTCAGCTTGTTGATACCCTTCTTATATTTCCTGTAGCTGGTGTACGCTGTCCTGTACGACTTAGGCGACCAGTCCTTTGCAGTTTCTGCAGGCCACGCCAGTACGCCGTCCTTTATGTCTGCGACTACAGCATTGCAGTCTGTCTTTTCTATCAGTTTGATGTAATTATCAGGATAAGTCGCTGAGGCACAGTTGAGATACATGGCTCTCGCGTCGTCACAGAACTCCTTCCCTTCTATAACAGGTCTCTCATACGGATAGTAGTCCAGGTTCTTTGCCTTGCCTCCATAGAGGTTGAAGCTGTAAACGTCGTTTTTTACTTTGGAGTATGTTCCTGTCCTGTTATATACCTTTTTAGCGCTTTTGGCGGATGAGACTATGTATTTGCTGTAAACATATCCCTCACCGGCGTCGTCACCTTCGCCATATGCCACCTTGTACTTGTGGACCGAGCCATCCGTCAGAAGCTGGTCGTATCCGGTTACCTTCAGTTCAGTACCCTTAGCGGCGAACGATGCGATCGCCGGCCCGCTTTCTTCGGCATATATTGTTACAGGCGTCCTTACGTATACCTTAGTCTCCTGTACTACTTCGTCTATTGAGGAGACGAGATTATCCGCTTTCATGTACAGGCTGCCGGCTCCGTCGATGCCGGTGTTCTCTACCCTGCAGTACATTACACCGTTCAGCTCTTTAAAATCGATCAGCTTTTTGACAGTGCTCCCGCGCACCAGCTTCCCTACTACTACAGGCTCTGCTTCCCTGCCGTCCTGACTGTCATGATCCTCTGACTCATCTTCTTCTGCGTCTGCTTCTTCTGATGTTTCTTCATCCGGTATTCCAATGAGATACACCGGAACGTTTTTTGACGTGCCGCCTGCAAAGGCGTATTCCGGTTCCGTGGTGATCTGACTGGTGGAGCTTACATATGCGAACACCAAAAACATGCAAATTAATACAACCGCACAGTCTCTTAAAACTATCAGACGTGCGGAACGTTTCTTTTCTGCTTCTTTTATTGCGTTTCTTTCTGCTCTTGACACTTTATTCCAATACTTCCTTCCTCCCCTATTAAACATCATTTGCCTTATACGTTCAACCGAGTTTGTCGAAAAATTAACGCTTTACCTTGCGTCAAATTTAGAGCAATCATTTCGTCTATAATGTATAATTATACGAATAGTAAACCATGAGGCCTCCCACGGGCAAAACAGCTCTGACACCTTTCATAAGAGAAGACAAGGATTATGAGAAAGCAGAGATAACAAGGTGAAACAAATGAGTAAAAGCATTGAAAAATCTGCAGCAGCAGGCATAAGTGAAAAGCAGGCAAAGCGCAATCTGTGGTTCTTCCCCCTCGGCACATTCGGCAGAGACATGATCTACAACCTGTTCACTCATTTCATTCTTGTCTACGTGCTGTTCACGCACAACCTGACGCCACCGCAGCTGATGGCGCTGACAGGAATCATGATAGGTGCAAGAGTCTTCGACGCTCTTAACGACCCGCTCATGGGCAACATCATTGAGCGCACCAGGACACGCTGGGGCAAGTACAAGCCTTGGCTCGTAATAGGAATACTCGGAACATCCATCGTTGTATACCTGGCATTCAACGTAAGGCTTGAGGGCTGGGCATTCATATGGTTCTTTGGCATAATCTACTTCGCGTACAGCATCGCCTACACAATGCACGACATATCATTCTGGGGGATGATCCCTTCGCTCAGTAAGGATGGAAGCACGCGCGATAAACTTACAGCAATGACCAACCTCGCAGCCGGCATAGGCGGAGGCCTGGCGGGACTCTTCATACCGATGCTCACTACAGGCTCCGGCGCAATAGGCGGAAACGCGCAGACTGCTTACGGAGTGGTAGCTCTCATATTCTGCATACTTGCACCGCTCTTCCTCTGCTTCACCATATTCGGAGTCAGAGAAGACCGCTCGTACATGGACACCACCCCGCCTCCGGTCAGCTTCAAAAAGATCATCTCAACAATCACCGAAAACGACCAGCTTTCATGGATGTGCCTCATTTTCCTGCTTCACCAGATAGGCGCAGACCTTATAGTCGGAGGAATCGGATCCACATACATTTACTTCACGTATGGATATAAGGGCGGACTCTACTCGCTGTTCTCAACGATAGGCCTTTCAGCTTCCGGAATCCTGCTGATTGCCTACCCGTGGCTGTCCTCCAGATGGAGCAGAAAAGGTCTCATGAAGGGCTTTGGGGTTATCATGACGGTAGGGTTCGCCATGATGCTCGGTGCCGGTTTCTTCATGCCGGCCGCTATGCCTTCGTTCTGGATCACAACAGTCGGTTACATGCTGGCTCAGCTCGGAATGAACTGCTACTACGTCATAATGATGCTCTCTGTTATCAATACAGTCGAGTACAACGAGTACAGGAACGGCACAAGAGACGAGGCCATCATAGCTTCCATAAGACCATTCTTCACCAAGTTCGGAAGCGCGCTCTGCGTTCTTCTCACTACGGTTTCATATCTGATATTCGGCGTCACTAAGTACACGAATCAAATAAGCTCGCTTGAGCAGGCTGCAAACATGGGTACCATCACTGAGGCCGAGAAACTGGCTCAGATCGATTCCGTAATCAGCTCGGTAAGCAGCGCGCAGAGCCATGGCATACTGCTCGTAATGGTGCTGATACCTTTCATCATGATGATAGGCGCTTACCTGCTCTACAAGAAGCACTACATCCTCGATGAGGACGAGTATGACCGCATCGTAGCAGAGCTAGCGGCAAAGAAAGCCAAATAATATATTTTGAATAAACAAAAGACGGTCCATTTCAGGGAACCTGAAATGGACCGGTTTTCTTTTGCGATCTGATTCTTACATGCTTTCAGATGTCTGATTGAAGATGTGCATTCTGCTCTTCTGCAGTGCTGTGCAGAAAAGCTCTCCGAGCACGTAGCATCCTGCAATCTCTCCCAGAAGGATCTGGAACATCAGTACAGGAATTGCAACATCTACTACTCCGTAACCATACCTGAGTACGAAAGGAACTATAATAGCGTTCGCTAATACTGCGGGAACCGGTACGAGCCAGCGGTTTTTGCGGAGCATGTATCCGAGTACGGCACCGATAAGTGTTGCGAGGCTGCCGAATATCACGTCGAGTATGATTCCCCCGCCGATGAGGTTTGCTATAAGGCAGCCGATGAAGAGTCCCGGGATGGCTGCCGGCGTGAACATCGGCAGAATGCACAGGGCTTCAGCTATCCTGACCTGCACCGGGCCGAACGAGATAGGTGCAAAAACCATTGTAAGAACCACATAAAGAGCGGCAATAACTGCGCCCTGAGTGATTCTCAGAACTTTTGGATCTCTGTTTTTCATTAATGTTTCTCCTTTGGTTTTAATATTTTAGAAGCAGGATATCGGACCCGAACTGCTTCAGGCGGCTTTTTCTGCGGCCGTCCTCGCAGGATTGTACAGCAAGAGCAGGCTTATGTCCAGCAAAAAATCAGACTGTCAGCCCTGCCTCATGCTTTTCTTAAGTGTTTTGAAATATCTCAGAGCTGTATCGTAATAGACCTCTTCAGCTCTGTGCATGGCATCCTCAGGAGTCACATCTCCCTGCACAAGAGGGATGACTTCGCTTATGCCGCAGTCCAGAAGGCCTTCCCAGCCCTCACCCAGTCCGCCTACAATGGCAGTTACCGGCACATGTTTCTGCATCGCTCTCAGGCCTATTCCGTTCAGCACCTTTCCGTGGAGGCTCTGGCTGTCTGCCTTCCCCTCACCTGTTATTACAAGGTCTGCGCCTTCAAGTGCTTCATCGAATCCTGTGAGGCTGAGCATAATGCCAATGCCCGGCTTAAGTTCCGCACCCACGACAGCGTGCAGGGCAGCACCAATACCGCCTGCTGCGCCTGCGCCAGGCACTTTGTCGCAGTCAATGCCTGTAAGTTCGTTTAACACATCCCTGTAGTTGCGCATACCCTGTTCAAGCAGCTCAAGGGCCTCTTCAGAAGCACCCTTCTGCGGGCCATATACATATGTGGCTCCGGCCTTTCCCGTTAGAGGATTGTCTACATCGCACATGACTGTGATGCGGCACTCTCCGAGCCTTTCGTCGAGCCCTGCGGTATCTATGCGCGCAACGCGTATGAGATCGCGGCCTCTGCCATCAAGCGCTGCACCCTCCGCATCGCAGAATGAAGCGCCGAGAGCCTTCAGAAAACCCATGCCGCCGTCGTTTGTGGCAGAGCCTCCTATTCCGATGGTGATGTCGCGCGCTCCGGCATCAAGCGCTGCAATCAGGAGCTCACCTGTTCCGAAAGAGCTCGTCCCCAGTGGATCCCGTTGCTCTTCAGGTATGAGCGTCAGTCCTGATGCCGATGCCATCTCAATCACGGCTCTCCCATCACAAAAAAGAGCATACTTTGCCTCAACAGGATCCATCAGCGGTCCATGCACCCATGCAACGCGTTCAGAAGCATCAGAAGAAGCGAGCACCGCGTCAACGGTACCCTCTCCTCCGTCTGCAAGCGCTATGCTTACAGTCTCGATACTCCCGAAAACCTCGCGGGCAGCCTTCCCCAGCAGACCTGCAATCTGCATTGAGCCAAGCGTGCCCTTGAACGAGTCACTTGCAAAAATCAGTTTCATTTTATCAGTTCACAACATTCACAGGATTTCCGCTTTCCCATGCCCTGATATTATCTGCTGTAATGTCCATAATTCTCTCTCTGGCGTCCTTTGTTGCCCAAGAGATATGAGGGGTTATTATGCAGTTTTTGGCGCTTAAAAGCGGATTATCTGCCTTTATCGGCTCTGTCGAGACAACGTCTACCGCTGCTGCATACACCTTGCCGCTCTCAAGGGCTTCAGCCAGGTCGTTTTCATTTATGAGCGGTCCGCGGCTGTTGTTTATAAGTATCACGCCGTCTTTCATCTTGCTTATGTTGGCCTTATTTATTATGCCCTCTGTCTCAGGGAAGAGCGGGCAATGCAGGAATATGACATCGGAGCGCGCCAGGAGCTCATCGAGTTCCACGTATTCTGCTACAGCCGCCCCTTCCTCTGACCTGAATGCGTCAAAAGCCAGCACTTCCATCCCGAGCGCTCCGAGGATCCTGGCCGTAGCCTTTCCTATCCTTCCAAGACCTATGATGCCTGCGGTCTTCCCTGCAAGTTCGATCATAGGGTAATCCCAGAAACACCAGTCAGCGTTTGTTTCCCATCTGCCCTCTTTTACTGCTTTGTCGTGATGACCAATGTGAGAACACACCTCCATAAGAAGGCTTACGGCATACTGACTTACATTCTGAGTTCCGTATGTTGGCACGTTTACAACATCTATGCCCTTGCTGCGTGCATATTTAACATCGACAACGTTGTAGCCCGTGGCGAGCACAAATACCGCCTTTAGCTCCGGGCACATATCCATTGTGGCAGCGCTTACCGGAGTCTTATTAATGACAGCTATATCGGCATCGCCTATTCTCTCGGCGATCAGATCTGATTCTGTATAAGACGTGCGGTCGTATACTGTCAGCTCTCCAAGCTGAGCAAGCGGCTCCCAGCTTATATCACCCGGGTTTTCTGTATATCCGTCGAGCACTACTATTTTGTGATTATTCATAGCCTTTCCTCCGTCAGAAACAAACAGCCGCCACACAGGGCGGCGACTGTATGATTCATTTCAGCCAGGTGATTATTCTTCAGCTGCTGGTTCTTCTGCTTCAGGAACCTCAATGTCTTCTCCGAGGTCTCTGAGGATCTCTCTTGCCTTTGTGCATGCAGGGCAGTCGCAGAATGTTTTGCCTTCTGCTTTCATAGCTTCAGCATGAGCCTTGATCTGAGCTGCAGCTTCCTCACCCATCATCTCTTTCATCTCAGGCTTGCTGAATGTATCGATAACTTCGTCGAGCGAAGAGATACCAGCCTTAAGCTGCTTAATGAATTCCATCTCAGTTACTTTGTCAACAACAGGAGCAGCCTTGCCCTTCAGCTCTTCGATCTTCGGAGATGCTTTTTCCTTGAGTTCATCGATCTTTGGAGCAGCCTTCTCCTTGAGTTCATCGATCTTTGGAGCAGCCTTCTCTGCAAATTTCTCTGCGCCTGCAGCAACTTTGTCGCTCACCTTTGACAGTTTCTCAGTTGCTTCGATGGTCTTATCTGAATACTTTTCAGCAAAGTCGCCAAACTTTTCAAATGCATCGCTGCCCTTTTCCTTGAGATCATCAAACTTGTCGCCGTACTTTTCATCTGCTTCTGCAAGCCACTTCTCTGCTGCTTCCTTAAGAGGAGCATATACGTGGCCACCAAGAAGTTCTTTTACTTTATCGACTGTTTTCTTATCTGCCATTTTGTTACCTCCTGTTGATTTATTGAATCGTTTGAAACAGTTATCAAACGCTGCTTATCAGAGATTTTTTACAAGAGTGAGAATGTTGCTGCCGTCCTTATACTTGTAATCAACGGCATCCATCGTATTTTTGACCATGAATATGCCTAGTCCGCCTATCTCCCTCTCATCTGCCGGCAGAGTCACGTCAGGATCATCTTTCTGAAGCGGATCGTATGGCTTGCCCTGATCTATAAACGTGATCTTTACCTGAACAGGATCATCAGCTACCTCAACACGAACAACCGCTCTGCCCTGGTCGGGTGTGTAAGCGTACTTGCAGATGTTTACGAAGATTTCTTCTACTGCGACATCTATCTGCATCTGCGACTTGACTGAGCAGTCTGCGGCCTCAAGCCTCTCGTCAACGAAAGCCATAACAGTGCCCAGGTTCTCCTCTACTGCTTCTATGTCGAGTTCACGGCTGTTTTCAGCATTGCTGAAGTCTGTATCGATAAGAAGCGTATCGGTCTTCTCCAGCAGCTCTATAAGCTCTTTTGTCCAAAGATCGATCTCTGCCTTTTTATCTTTGTCCTCAAGTCCGCCTCGCCTTATGGACCTTCTGATGAGTCTCGTATATCCGATTATGCGGGCTTTATCTTCAACGCTACGGATAACGTTCTCGTCCTCTGTGCCCAGATATTTTGCAAGAGTCCTGTACCAGAACTTCTCTGCAGTCTCATAGCTGAAGCCCTGGAATTTAAGGATCGAATCGTGATCCAGCTCAAAGAATCCCCTGTATGCGTTGAACATTGAACCGAGCTCAAATACAGGATTTCCGACTGCGAGAGTGTCCATGTCAATGAGGAGCACCTCGTCATCCTGAAGTTCGAGGTTCTTTGTGTGATAATCTCCGTGGATCATGTGATCATCATGCGGCACGGCTGTTACGAGATTGAGCAGCTTTCTGGCTGATTTCTCCGGCAGATAATCCTGCAGGAACTCTGCCCAGGATATGACCGTTTCTCTCATATCCGGAAGCTTGCCTGCAGGCACTACAGTGCTGTGAATGCACTTCAGCATCTTTACATACTCATCTACGCACCAGTCGAGCTTATCAGGCTCGTTCGCAAGCAGGTTTGAGAACGACTTGGCATTGAGGAACTCGAAAACCGACCCGTAGCTGTCACCAACCTTCACAATATCGTACGATATGGCTGTTGGAATCCCGAGAATGAGAGCAAGCTTTGCTACCTCACGCTCGTGACGGATCTCATCGAGGGCTTCTGGGTTGTTGTAAATCTTAACGACATTATCCTTATCGATGCGGTAAATGCTGCCGTTAGCGCCGCGGCCTATCTCTTCGCACCCCTCAACTGACACCTTGCGGTAAGCCTTCTCCACTGTCATCATCTCTGTGAATCCGGTCATTTCGAGTATCTCAAACACCTCGGATTTCACATTGATAATGCTTAGCTCCGGATGGTTTTTTCTGAGGCGAAGTATGATTCTGAGCCCGGCACTGGAAATGTAGTCCAGATTCTCTGCGTCCAGAATCAGTACGGCAGGATCATGATCTGCCATCAGCTCTGAGATCTCATTCTCAATAGCTGCAGCATTGCCGGAATCGATACGTCCTTCAAGCCCTATCGTTAATTTGTCGTTATCCCGGATAACATTCATTTTGCTCAGATTCCTTACTTTATTGTGAGAATATCAGTAAATCCTGTTACGTCAAAAATCTCTCTGATCTCATCAGAAACATTGCAGACAACCATGCTGCCCCTGCGGTTCATGGATTTCTGAGCGGACAGAAGTACTCTGAGCCCGGCACTTGAAATGTATGTCAGCTTGCTGAAATCAAAGACCAGCTCAGTTGTATCGCCGATCGATGCCTTTACTGCCTCCTCAAGCTGAGGTGCTGTAATGGTGTCAAGTCTTCCCTCAAGAGCGAACTCCAGTTTTGATCCATCCTGATTTTTCTTGATATCAAGCATTTGCAGATTCCTCCTTTAGTTGTATTCACCGCCGCATAATGGACGGATACGGCAGCAAAACCACTTATTTCCGTTTATATTATACTACAAATTGCAGCTTTGTATCTATAGCGCTTATCCTAATAGATAAGTGTTTTATCACCCGACGGAGCAAGCACTATCCTGTGTGAACCGCCCTTTCTGTCGGTGAGTTTCCTCTCGTCTACCGGGTGTTCAGTTATCATGAGAGGAATGCCTCTCTCATCGGATACGCCCGTCTCATGCGAAGGCATGTATATCTCTGCGCCGAGCTCCTCATAGGCGAGTTTTGCCTGATTATTGAACACGTTGAGCCCGTAGTCACCGTATACTTTGACTCCTGCGTCCGCAAATCTTCTGATCCACCCTGCGTTACCGCACAGGATGCCGCAGTCCCTGCAGGCTTCAGCTATCTCATCAAAGTGAATATCTATGAATCTGTCCAGGCTTCCCTTTGAGACGTTCATTATATATGGGACAGTCCCCGGCCTGAATCCGCTGCCGCCTGCTTCCATGAACTTCTCTATGGATACAGGTCTTATGCCGCTTTTGTTTACCAGGTGCTGCCAGTCCTCGGCACTCAGTGCTCCTGATCCTAAGCCTTCGCGCTCCCTTATGTCAGAGATCTCATCTCTTGTAAGAGCCGGCCTCCTGCTCTTAACAACATGCTCCCTGCGCATTTTGATCAGCTCATCTGCTGCTTCGCGCCTCATTCTGTTGACCACCGAGAGCGGCATCATTATGCCTTCATCTATCTGCACGTCAATTCCGGTAAGACCCGGATCATATACGGTGTCGCCCAGCCTGCGGAGTGAGGATTCTATTCTTTCGCTGTCGGTTGCCACCTTCTGCGCGTACTCAACTTTGTGGTCAGATACTATCTCAACACTGTTTCCGTTCCTGACATCGTTCATAACAAGCACGGGGTACTGGCCCTCGCGTGCGGTAAACGCCATTGTGACAGGCAGCTTTTTCTCGGGCACATCCAAAGCGGCCTCAAGGAGCTTTTTGTCAGTCACCTTGCACACAATGTCTCCGGTAAACGCGCCTCTCTCAAAGTCGCCCAGAAGCATGCATCCGTGGCCTATGTCCTTTGCATACGTTACAACTCCGCCTGCCGGTGAATGAAGCAGGTAATCTGCGTCTTCTCTTATGAACTCTATGCCGTCTCCGGTGTCAAGGCCTATGCCCTGCTCCCCGGCAGAATGTGCAAGTTCTATGCATACAAGCTCTCTTCCGCGCTTCAGAGCTCCTCTGGCAGCAGCCTTTTCGTCTTTTTCGCTCACCTTGCTCTCGCTGTCTATCACAGCTATCACACGTCCGATCCGGAGCCCCTGATTTTTAGGGCTGGATCCGGAAAGGAGATCAGCTCCGGGGTTACCGAACAGATAGCCTTCTGTGAAATCTCCCCGGTTAAAAATCTGCCTGAGCTCGAGCATGTCGTTCTCATCTACGCGGTAGAGCTCTGCAGCTTTTTCCGGACCGTGCTTTGCCGACAGCTTTTCGAAAAGGTCAATGTACTTGCGGTATATTCTCGTTACTACCGCAACATATTCGGGGGTCTTCATCCGGCCCTCGATCTTGAACGATGCAGCTCCTGACATTACGAGCTCAGGTATATGCTCTATGAGGCAGAGGTCCTTGGGGCTGAGAGCATAATATGTCTCTCCGTCATCTCCCCTGTACGCGTGCCTGCACGGCTGTGCACACGTGCCGCGGTTTCCCGTGCGGCCGCTTCCTCCGCCGAGCACCCTGCTCATCTGGCACTGCCCTGAATAGCACATGCAAAGAGCTCCATGAACAAATACTTCAACGTCCACCTTTGGGTCGAGGCTGTCGCAGTATGCGGTGAGACCCTTTATCTCTTCAAGAGACAGTTCTCTGGCAGGTACAACTCTGCAGAATCCCATCTCTGCCGCAGCCTGAGCACCGCCCTTGTTGTACAGCGTACCCTGTGTCGAAAGGTGCAGAGGAAGATCAGGCAGATACCTGTGAAGGAGTCTGGCAAGCCCCATGTCCTGCACTATGACGCCGTCAACGCCAAGCCCATAGATGTAATTGCAGTAATCGAACGCTCTTGCCAGCTCGTTGTCAGCAATGAGTGTATTAATGGTCATGTATACTTTTACGCCGTGGGAATGAGCATAATTGATCGCATCAGGAAGCTCCTCATCACTGAAATTATCAGCGAAGATCCTGGCGTTGAAAGCCATTCCCCCCATGTATACAGCGTCTGCCCCGTTGTTGACTGCGGCTATCATTTGCGCCTTGCCGCCAACAGGTGATAATAGTTCGGGTCTGTTCATTTTTATGTCCTCCCATAGTGATATTAGCACATATTTAAAAGAAGTACACAATTTGTATTTAATGGTATTCACATTGTCAACTCCCTTGATAAACCTTTAACGCAGTATTACACTTTAGTTAGTTAAAGAATCCGGAAGGGTACGGGTTCCAAGGAGAGAGAACTAATGGGTACAAAGGACACTGTCCTTGCTTTGTTTGAAAAAAACAAGGGTTTTTTCATATCCGGTGAAAGGATAGCAGAAGAACTTAATATTTCCAGAACAGCGGTTTGGAAAGCTGTAAAAAAACTTCAGAGTGAAGGTTATAAGATCAAAGCCGTCACCAACAGAGGTTATTGTCTTGATAAAGAATCAGACGTACTTACGGTTCGCGGAATCCGCAATAATCTTGACGCTAACTGCAAAGATATCAGACCGGAAGTTTTTGTCAGAGTCGATTCAACCAATACCATCTGCATAGAGAAGGCCAAAGAAGGCGAAGCTGAAGGTTATGTTGCAGTTTCCGGATCGCAGAGCGCCGGCAGAGGCCGCAGAGGAAAAGCATATTTCCCCCCTGCTGAAAGCGGCATATACATGAGCATTCTGCTCAGGCCTGTTTGCCTTACCGACAATCAGGTACTGCATTTCACAACCATGGCAGCTGTTGCCGTAAGTGAAGCGATCGAAGCTGTTTCTGATAAAAACGCCGATATCAAATGGGTAAACGACGTTTATATTGACGGAAAAAAAGTCTGCGGCATCCTTTCCGAAGCATCTTACAGTACCAAAACAAAAAAACTCGAGTATGTAGTAGTCGGAATCGGAATCAACGCTTACGAGCCTTCTGAAGGATTCCCTTCCTCTATCGCAGAGATAGCCGGAAGCGTTTTTGATGAACCTGCAGCCGGTCTCAAGAACCGCCTCGTAGCTGAGATCCTCAACCGTTTCATGGCATATTACAAGCAGCTGCCTGAAACCGCCTATTCCGAGGAATACATCAGACGTTCCCTGGCGATAGACAAAGACGTAACGGTAATCAGCGGAAAGAGCCAGCGCATGGCACATGTTCTTGGGATAGACAGCGAGTTCGGACTAAAGGTCCGGTACGAAGACGGAACCGAAGATATCCTGAGATCAGGAGAAATCAGCATAAAGTTATAACAGACGCCAGATATCCCACGCCTCTAAGCCGGTTGCAGTTGACAACCGGCTTCTTTGATTATACGATTCCTTTTGCATGGTAAAGGCACCGGAGGAAATCAATGAAAGAATTCACACCCGTTTATATACCGGTCGGCGTCCCGACTTTTCATCTGGAGAGCGCCGGCGACCTCTTTGAAAGATCCAGAAGGCTTCTGCTTGCAACGGATCCGGCATTCATAGTTCCTGAAGAAATGCTGCTGTCGGTTGACTCAATGTGTTCATATATCGATGGACTTGATCCGGATTTCATTGTTTTCCAGGATCTCACATTTGCCAATGCGGCATACATGTCAGAGGTGGCAAAACGCTTCGACTGCCCTGTCCTTCTGTGGACTCTTCGCGAGCCGGTGACAGACGGAACAAGGCTCAGGCTGAATTCACTTACCGGAGCATACAGCGCGGCAAACGCAATGCGTTCTCTGGGAAAAGCAAGCTTCGAGTATGTTTTTGGATCCCCGGAGGAGGATGCTGTAATAAGCAAAACAAAAGCCTGTGTGAAAGCTGCCAGGATAAAAAAAGAAATGCAGAGTCTCAGGCTGGCAACTGTTGGCGAGCCTCCTCAGGGCTTCGATTTCGGCCGTGCTCACGAGTATGAGCTGAAGGAAGTGTTTGGCGCTGAGGTAGTATCCATCTCCGTACCGGAAATGATAGAACGCGCCAGGTCTTACACCGATGACGAATGCCTCCCATATCTGGAACGCTCACGTGAGCTTACCTGTGGACTGGATAAAACACCTGAGAACAACGTCAGAGATCACGTCCGCCTTTATAAGGCATACAGCGAATATATCCGCAGCAATGGTATAGGCGCACTTGCGTCGCGCTGCTGGCCTGACTATTTCACAGAGTACGGAACTCCTGTCTGCGCTGTTCTCTCCATGCTCAACGATGACGGCACCGCAGCCGCATGTGAAGCGGATGTTTATGGAGCGCTTTCCATGTGGACAGGCATGAAGCTGTCATCATCCCCTGTTTTCTTTGGCGACCCGGTAAGCCTCAGCGAGGAAGAGAACACCCTCACCTTCTGGCACTGCGGCACAGCAGCGTGCACTCTTGCCCGCAAAGACACCGGAGCTGAAATAGGCGTACACCCTAACAGAAAGATAGGACCCGCAATGGATTTCGGATGCGAGGCCTTTCCTGAGGCAACCATCTTCAGGATCGGACGCGAGCCAGACGGAAGCTACCGCTTCTTCATTCTGGAGGGTGAGGCTCTGGACAAGCCAAAGCAGTTCACCGGTACTTCCATAGTAATAAAAACAACGGCTCCGGTCCGTGAAGCCGTTGA
>ODAI010445655.1_pt1 | contig 15508 bp, 11 predicted proteins | sample 1539321 | NCBI WGS metagenome assembly ODAI01 (sample SAMN02144231, study PRJEB22623) | gut metagenome | biome: sheep rumen | host: Ovis aries | place: New Zealand
ATGGCTTGTTATAGGTGTGTGTTCCATAGCTGCCATAATCAATTCGCTGATGAGCTACGGTTTTGTTGATCCTAGGATCGGCATAGTGATCATACTTATCATGGGCTTTATCTACATCAGATATCTCATGATCATAGATAAGGCAAAGCTTGGTCATCTTCTAAAGCACCTCACAGATGATAACGTACTCGAGGATACTTCTCCTTTTTCTCGTAAGAATATGGAGAAGGCCAATAAGAAAAACAGGAAACTTGGAAAGAAATAATTATGCAATCTGATCACAATATTCAGAAAAAAATAGCATTGATCAACGATTATACGGGCTTTGGCAAATGTTCCTTAGCGGTGCAACTGCCTATCATATCCTATCTTGGAGTGGCATGCGCACCTTTGCCTACGGCTATTTTGTCCAATCACACCGCATATGATGATTATTATATAGACGATTATACAAAGCACTGGACTGAATATATAGATAAGTGGAGAAGCTTAAAGCTTCGCTTTGAAGGTATATATTCGGGGTTTCTTGGCAGTGTAGACCAGATCGCCATGGTAGAGGATTTCGCGAAGGAGTTCTTGAAGCCGGGCGGTCTTGTTGTCGTGGATCCTATCATGGCGGATGACGGAAGGGTATATGATACTTATACCAGAGAGATGTGTGATGAGATGAAGAGGCTCGTGTGCATCGCTGATGTTGTTACGCCGAATATAACAGAAGCCTGCATACTTATAGGCTGTGATTATAAGGAGAAGTGGACCTTCAAGGAGCTTCTTGACATAGCTTGTGAGATATCAGGTATGGGAGCTTCCCGCACTGTTATAACAGGTATAGCAACTGAGCATACTTTGGGTAACTTTGTGTATGAGAAGGGTAAGGAGCCTGTGATCGTAAGATGCAAGAGACGTGAAGTCTCTAGGTGCGGCACAGGAGATGTATTCTCATCCATCATAGCTGCAGACTGCCTCAATGGAGTGGATTTTCTGCAGTCTGTTAAGAGAGCCTCGACATTTGTATCGCAGGCGCTTCTTAAGACAGAGATGCTGGGGATGGACCCTAGGGACGGTATAGCCTTCGAGGATATACTTGACAAATTAAAAAGGTGTTGAAAAAAGCCTAGGCTTGTGCTAATATAGTCTTGTCATATCAGTTTTCTTTTTCGATAGCCCGGAAGGACTTATTATGAAAAAGAGAATCATTTCGTTTTTTATCATATTATTGCTGATTCTTCAGTTTTTAGAGCCTTATACATATCTTAAGGCAAAACCAACATCGTTTGCGCGAATAACTTTTCAAAATGCATATCTGTTATATAACCATTCTACTGGCTGGACTTCATCGTGGGATGAGAGCATGGTTTTTGGCTCTTATGGGAGTACTGCCTCATCTATAACTGATCTTACGCCATATGATCACCCTGTTACCAATGATGAATTAATAGAACTTGGGCTTGATAATGTGGCTTATTGCCTTGATATATATTCAAAGAATCCGGGTTACACAGGGGCTGAGTATGATGGTGAGAGTGACCTTCAGAAGCTCATAGAGATATATGGAAGTGGTAGTTTTGATCGCATACAGGAGCTTCTTGAACTTGGTTATCCTGCCAATAAGGGATACTGGTACGAGCACGGCGTAGCAGATGAATTCGTGATGATGACTGCAACTCAGATAGCTCTGTGGGGTATAACTACCGCTGAGGGCGACCCTCATAGAGAAAGGCTCTTATCAACACTTAGCGAAGATGGGACTTACTTTCTCTTCAACGAGAACCTCTATCCGGATTCTCCTGGGGCGCAGGTTATGCTTTGCGAACTGATCAAAGTGGCACTGGGGCTTCCTTATGATGTGTCTGAGATCACGCCTGGCATCACGGTTGAGGCAGAAGATAAGCCTGTATATGATCCTGATACAAAGCTTTACGAGTATAGATTCGAAGTTACATCAAGTAACTGTTATGAAGGGTATAGTGTGAGTATAGACGGCGCGGGGGATGGAGATACTGTTAAGATCGGGGATAAGTATTATGATGCGGTTTTGCCAGAGATAAAGCTTGATGTAAGTGAAGGGAATATCGCTGTAGTTGTCTACAGCAGAGATTATGATAAGAAGATAAGCTTGAGTGCTGAGCCTTATTATGTCGATACTTCCGAATATATGTTTTATGATATAGAGGACTCTTACGAAGGCTCTCCTGTCCAGAAGATGTTATCTATGGATATTAAGGGTTCTCTCAAGCTTGGCGAAGGTACTGTTGCTGAAGTGTCGGGTGAAGGGACCATAAGAAAAGGAAGCCTTAAGATATATAAGAAGGGTGAGTTCCTGACTGATTATAAGGAGGACTTCGTCTATGAAGAGGGTTTTTTAAGTGGAGTTGAGTACGGGCTTTATACGGACTTTGGCTGCTCTGAAGAAAGTCTACTTAGGCGCGCTGTGACTGATAGAGGAGTTGCCTTGATAGAGGATGTGGAAGAGGGAACTTACTATCTTAAGGAGATTCGAACTGTAGACGGCTATATAAAGAGCGATGAGGTTTATGAAGTGGTCATAGGTCCGAAGGACAATGAGCCTGTATTCGAGCCTGTTATCATGAGTCTTGTGAATCAGAGAACTGCTTTGAGTCTTGACCTTATTAAGACTTCTGAAGATATGCCTGTAGAAGGCGCTGTATACGGTCTCTATGCAGGTTCTGACATCTATTCGTGCGAGGATGTACTTCTTGTACATGAAGGTGAACTTGTGGAAACCGGCGTAACTGACGCAAACGGGCACATAGAGTATAAGAAAGCGCTTCCTTGGGGTGTGGATTATTATGTTAAGGAAATTAAGGCACCGTACGGCTACGCGCTTGATGATAAGACTTATGACGTCTTATCGGCAAATGTATCCGATACCCTTAGAGTTACTGACATAAAGCAAAAGGGAAGTATAGAAGTTCTCAAGTACGGTGAGGTGCTGGACTCTTACGACGAAAGCGAAGGCTTCGTGTATAAGGAGCACTTTCTGGATGGCGTAGAATTCTCGCTTTATTCTGATAGTGAGTGTGAGATGCTTATAAAAAGAGGTGTAACTAAGGATGGAAAGCTAAGCTTTTCTGACCTTGATATAGGTGATTATTATCTTAAGGAAACAGCATCGATAGATGGATATGAGTCTTCGGATGAAGTCTATCATGTGAGCATAATCCCTGAGAAGAGCGAAGAGGTCATAAAGCCTGTAATTGTAAGTGTGTATAATAAGAGGCGAAAGTTTTCATGTGTACTTGACAAGAAGGATATAAGGACAGGTAAGGCGCTTTCTGGTGCTGGTTATGCGGTATATGCAGGAAGCGATATAGTTAATTATAAGGGAACTGTTATCGCGAAAAAAGGTCAGAAGCTTGCTGTGGCTTCAAGTGATACAAAGGGAAGAGTTACATGGAATCTCGATATTCCCTATGGATTTGACTTCTATGTGAAGGAAGTTAAGGCACCAAAAGGGTATCTTATCTCTGATGATGTGTTCAGGTTTGACAGTAAGCTTGAGGATATGAGTGTACTTACTGCTTATGATGAATCGACTAAGATTCTTATAAGCAAGGTCATAGATATAGAACCGGAAAAGTGTCTTGTGGGTGCTAAGTTAGCACTCTATGACAGTAAGATGAATCTGATCGAGGAATTCGAAAGTGGTGAAGAACCTCATGTTATATATGCTCTTCCTGCCGGTATTTATTATCTTGAGGAACTTAAGTCTCCATTTGGATATGAGATCAGTGAAAGGATGAAATTAGAGGTGAAAGAAGTAAAAGAAGAACAGTTGTATGTGATGGAAGATAAGGCGGTGCTTGGAAGCTTGAGCGCAAAGACCGCGGGTGATATGGATTTTGATATTGAGGTTACGGATACACCGAAAACAGGTGATGAAGGATATATGAAGTGGCTTATGTGTTTGCTTATAGCAGGAGTGGCGGGGGTTATGGCCTGTATGAAGAAGAGACTTGCTATGCCTGTTTTGTTTGTTTTGTTAAGTCTTATGTGCATATGGTCGAGACAAGAGACTACTTATGCTGATGAGTATATAACTGTTGAGTCGGATGAGAATGACTTTAGTAAGGTCGGTAAATCAAAGGGCGTTACTTATGAACTTGAGAGGGTTGAAGAGATAAAGAACGTCGAGACAGGCAGAACCGCAAAGTCTAATATGGCGCGCGACGTACTCAAGGTGGCCGATATCGAAAAGCTTAAGGAACCTCGTGAAGTATCGGTTTTCGATAGCTATTATCGTGAGCAGGTAACTATCAGTACTCCGCCAAGTGATATAAGAGTGAGAAAGACTTACTGGATCGAAGATGTTATATTCGACATGACATTTGACATAAAGGGGGACTATATCAAGTATAAGGATCATGTATTTGCTTATGATCAGGACTCGCCGAATGTTGATGCGTATGTTGATGAGATACTTGATGACCTGGGTGTAGATAAGACTAAGGTTAAGGTAGATGAGATCATCTGGGTTTCAGATGCTGAAGAAAATGGTGATGGCTATGTAAGAAAAGCTTCTGCAAAGGGACAGAGAGAGGTGGTAGACGCTGTTGTCGAGTACTTCGTGGATGTGCCGCTTAAGGATATAGAGCGCATAACTTATAGGGCTGTATATAAGCGCGTGGATAGTAGTGATGCTACACAGAAGGAAGAGATAACGGTTAAGTACGATAAGAAGGATGATGTTAAGGAGAGCGTTAGCGTAGCATCAGAAGAAGGTGACGAGAATACAAGTCCGGCTATGGTGTATATCATAGGCATACTTGTGATCGTGGCACTCATCATCGTCATAGTGCTTACGATTATCATGAGAAAAATAAGAAAAAAGATGTGAAATAACTAACAATATGACGTCAAATATGATATAATCGATACATAGGATCATGATAAGGGAGGACTGTTATATGCCGATAAAACAGACATTGAAAGACAAGCTTAGGGAAGAGTCCATATGGATCGCACTGCTTATCATATTTGGCGCCACTCTTTTAGTGGGTATAACAATCATAGCCAAAGAAGTAAAGTATTATGTGAAGGGTGAAAGCGCTGTGGCAACCCGCATCGAGGATGGGGCCAAGCTGCAGTATGAGATAGATGGCAAGATATATAAGATCAATGCCAGAAGTGTTTTTTCTCAATCCGGAGATACGGTAAAAGTGTATTACTTCAAGGGTGAAGAGGCCGATGCCATAGTTATGTCAAACCTTGAGTGGTGGATACTCTCTATCATAATCCCTCTCATGGTTGTGGTTCTGTCTGTTCTTAATCTCTATAAGGGTTTGCGTAAGAGAAAAATGGTCAGGCAAAAGTATGATTATGAGAAGAAAAAGCTTACTTCTGAGGAGCTTGGTAAGATACTATTCGAAAATCATGTTGTTCATCAGAAGAACCTCTTTGAAAAGCACCTCGAGAATGAGGAATTCGAGACAATTAAGAACAATAAGTCCTTCGGCGATATAGAGAAGGAAATCTTAGAGGAACAGAGTAAGATATGGAAGGTTGGAAGCGTATATCTGGCTGTTATAAGGAATTATAAAACAGACAGTGAGTACCATGTGAAGGTGTACTTCACAGATTCTGTCAGATATCTTAAGGACCCTTATCTTCTTAACGATATGGTCAATAAACCTGATATGGATGGCCTCGAGGATATATATGAGTGTTATGCCATAGCAGACAAGAACATGGTTGGAAGACTCCTCGAAGATAATAAGTTCTTCTGGGTTGTCGCTAAGCCGGGACTTGTGAAGAACTGCGTGTTGCTTCCTGAGTGGTACTATATGTGGGAAGAATTGGAATCTATGTGAGAGGAATAATGTTTGAAAAGCCCGATATTCTGCGATTTGTGTGCGTGGAATGTCGGACTTTTCGTGTTTTCAAGGCGTTTTTTTCAGAAAAGGGCTTGACAAAGGGAATTAGATGATGTATAATAGCCTTTATAATGTCACAACCCTTGACGTTACAGGTATAACTGCATACGGACATATGGGCAAACTTATGGAAACGTGAGGACGCAAAGCTAAATATCTACGGTATACCCTACTATGATCGATTGGTTGCAAAGCTGCACTAGGCTGCAGGTTATGCAGCTTTTTTGTTTTTGTGCAGAGAAAAATAGGAGGATATAATAATTGAAGAGGCTTTTAACGTTTGTTTTAAGTATTTGCCTTATGTGCATGCTTATAACAGAAAGTGTACCTGCTGAAGAAAAATCAGGCAGGGGTGAGAAGGAGACTAAGTATGGTCTGTGTAGTACTGATTACGAGGATAAGATAACTCATAAGCTACATTTTAATCTTTTCTTGCAGTATCTTGGTATGCACGAATATGATATATACATTGATGGTGTGTCACATACAAGATATTGGGGTCATGATCCATATAATGCAGATAAGATAGTACATACTGATTATGCGGATTGGTCTGCAGTTGTGGGAACTTCTGCAACGATTTCTTCTCCGCCAGGTGTTAGTATGGATTATGGAACTGGTTATGCCACATGGACTTATGAACATGAAGATACGTGGCAGGTAACAAGTGATCATAATTATCGTGTATATGGGGTAAAAACCTTCGCTTTGCAAAGTCAAACAATAAAATATCATACAGAAGCGACTGTAAGAATTAATTCGGTAAATTATAGTTTTAGTTCTGACAGATGCTCGTGCTGGTTCTGATAAAGTGAATATTTAGTTGTTTATCCGGCATCTGCAGCTGCCGGATATATATTGTTATGGAGAGATAATATGAAGAAACATAAGAAGATTAAGAAAAAGCATGTAGTGATTCTGTCGATAGCTGTGATTATTATACTGGTATCGGTGCTGGTTTACAGGAGACTCACTACTTATAAAAGGATAGATATTCAGAATGCATATTCTTGTGTAACAGTTGCACAGATGTTTGGTGACGAAGAGCAAATCAAACTATTAAAAAAACAGTTGAGCCCACTTAGATATGCAAGTTACGACTATTACAGAAACCCTTTAAAGCTCATGTGGTATATCGGAACATGTGAGAGGCTTGGTATAAAGTATGATAAAAGGGTGATTGATAAGCATCTGGAATCATTCTACAACAAGGAACATAGATTGTATTCATGGGGATCGTACGCCGGTGCTAATGAGACGGAACAAGATATGTTATCTATTAGTTATGAATTATATAGAGAACTTGGAGATGATTTGCCGCATAGCGAAGAAATAAAGAGAAGAATAGTAGAAATCTATAGTGAATTCGAATTCGAGATGCCATATGAGGGAATCAGAAAAAGTTTTTATAACGCAGGTGGAGATATAATAATGGTGTTGAGCGCTTTTGACATAATTGACAGGGTTGATCTTGAAAAAACCAGATCCTGGGTAGAGGCGTGGGGTGAATACTTTGCTCAATATCCTCTTGATAATCCGAACAGCTTTTTAGGTTATGGAGGTTATTATGATGTTGCAAAACTATATGGAGATGAGTCTGCACAGGAGGCTTTGCATGAATACTATATACATATGGAGCCAGTTGTGGGAGAAGAAGAAGAACTGAGGATATTATGTTCTGCTATATCTTCTGTTAATGTTAGGGATAATGAAGCACTTAATAAGGCTATATTGGATCTTAATCTGAAAAGGATTAAGAATAAGTGGATATTTCAAGGTGAGGCGAGTCGTTGATGATCAACATAAAAGCTATAAAAAAATCATATGAAAAAAGAGATGTTCTATGTGGTATAAGTCTTGATATAAGAGAAGGCGAGATAACATTCATCGTAGGAAGGTCGGGCTGTGGTAAGTCGACATTTCTCAATATTCTTGGCGGTCTTGAGATTCCTGATGAAGGAAGTGTATTGTATAACGGAAAGGACATAAGTGAAGATCTTGATTCATATAGACGAACAGAGGTTGGATTTGTATTTCAGGGTTTTAATCTTGTGGATGGACTGTCTGCACTCGAGAATATAAAACTGGCTCAGTTATATGCGGGAACGGATATATCAGACGATATGATTGAAGATAATCTAAAGAGATTCGGTATAAAAGATCCTTTTCAGCCATCTGAAACACTTTCGGGCGGTGAGATGCAAAGAACAGCGCTTCTTCGCAGTAGTCTTAAAAACTGTGATGTAATAATTGCTGATGAGCCGACCGGAAGTCTTGATGAAGAGAATTCTGCGGCTGTATTTGATCTTTTGCGTGGTATGAAAGATGGGCGTCACGTTATTGTGGTGACACATGATCTTGCATACGCAAGGGAATATGCTGATCGTATAATAGAATTGAAAGATGGTCTTGTTCGTTCGGATGAGATAATAAATCGCAGTGTTGAGAGCGCCGACCAAAAAGAACGTGTGTGTCATAAGGCTTCTGATAATAAAAATATAGTGAAGATGCTTGGCTTTAATAGTGTAAAGCATCGTATTAAGAAAATGATCCCGATAATGATAGTTCTTGCACTTACTGTAGGTATAATTACTGTAACAGCTACATTTGGAGGGTATTCAAAGCGTCTTGAGAAGAGCGTTAATATAGATTATCTTGAAAGTGATCTTGTATCAGTCAAATATGGACATGTCAAAAATGCAAGCTTTGGCAGATATCCTTTGAGTGATGCTGATATGGAAAAACTGATCGAAAGATATGATCCAAAAGAGATGGTACCCAAGTATGAATATAATCAGTATTACTATATGGAACCTATGCTGTCCTATGGAAACAGTGTAAAAAAGATAAGTTTAAAGCAGATAAAAAGAGATGAATTCTTCAGTGAGCGTATTATGTCTTTGGGGATTGAGGGTAACTTTATATCAAGTGAGGATGAGATCATAATAGCCGAAGATGCTGCTAAGGAACTCTTTGGAACAAGTGATTGCATAGGTAAGCATGTGGAACTTGAGGATAATTGTGGCCATAAGCAAAGTATGCTCATAGTGGGGGTGAACAAGATTGTAAATCCGCATGACGAGATATATACTTATGCAGATGCGGCTGTTTTTAAAGAATTCACAAAGCTTACGATAGAGGATGAGATAAAAGAAAGACTGGTTGTTAATAAAAAAAGAGAAGAACTCTATGGTTCATATGGTGACGGTTTTTATGGTGGTGCTATAAGCTTTGATGGAATAGAAGCGGCTGATGGAAGACTTCCGGCAGATGATAATGAAATAATGGTCAGCACATTTTTCCTAAAAAACGCAAAACTTGATTATAAAAGCCTTATTGAATCTGAATGGGTGATTGAGGTTAATGGTGTATTTGAAGTGGCTGTATGTGGCGTGTTCGAGAGTGAAAAACCGGAAATCGCCATAAGCGAAGCGTTGCGCAATAAGATACTTGAAGTTGAACCTGTAAAAGTAGATATGTATCTCAAGGATGTTTCGAAGGTTGAAGGAATATGTGAGGAACTTGATAATGAAGGTGTGTATACAGCAAGCGCAGAACTTACGACCCTTAAGGGACTTATGAACAGGAAGACAAGGTTTTATGAACTTGTGTTTATGGCTATAGGTGTTATACTTACAGTGATTTCGATATTTATGCTGGGGTCATTCGTGAAGCTTCTTGTGCTTGAGAGGAATAAGGAAATAGCCATATTAAAAAGTCTCGGTGCTGATGATAAGAATGTCAGGGCGGTTCTTATGTATGATATATATGTTATTATGCTTGGTGTTGCTATGATGTCTGCTGTGTTTTCGGGCGTAATAATGGCTGTTGTTAATGCTATACTGAAGCATTCGTCACTAATTGCAATAGGATACCCTTTGATAGAACTTATGCTTGTTTATGTTCTATTTTTTGTAGTGGCTGTTTTATATACGACCAGCCTTGTTAAGAAGAATGCAGGAAAGTCGCCTGCGTGGTTATTCTCACATATATATTGAATTATTTGAGTAAATATGCTATCATAACTTATAGTGACTAACTATAGAATATTTATTCAGAAAGAGGATCTTATGAGTACAGTTAAAAGAGTCTTTGTTGAAAAGAAAGCTCCTTATGCGGTTAAGGCTAAGGAATTAAGGAAGGAGTTTCAGACATATCTGGGTCTTGACAAGATCACTAAGGTCAGGGTTTTGATCAGATATGATGTTGAGAATCTTACAGATGAGACTTATGCATTGGCTTTGAAGACAGTTTTTTCAGAGCCGCCTGTTGATGATATATATGAAGGCGATTTTTCTATGGAGGAGTCGGATGTTGCTTTCTCTATAGAGTATCTTCCAGGACAGTTTGATCAGAGAGCTGATTCTGCTGAGCAGTGTATCAGATTCCTGAACGAGAACGAGAATCCTGTTATCAAGACTGCTACTACTTATGTCATAAGTGGTGGACTTGATGCTGAGGAAGTTGAGAAGATCAAGAGTTACTGCATCAACCCTGTTGATTCCAGAGAGGCTTCTAAGGCTTTGCCTAAGACTCTTGTAACTGATTTTGCAGAGCCGGAGGATGTTAAGATCTTCGACGGCTTCAAGGATATGGGCGAGACAGAACTTAAGGAACTCTATGATTCACTTGGGCTTGCCATGACATTTAAGGATTTCCTTCATATCCAGAATTACTTCAAGAACGAAGAGAAGAGAGATCCTTCTGTTACTGAGATAAGGGTTCTCGATACATACTGGTCTGATCACTGCAGACATACTACTTTCTCTACAGAGCTTAAGAATATCGAGTTCGCAAGCGGTAAGTATGAGAAGCCTATCAAGGATACTTATGAGGAGTATCTTAAGGACAGAGGTGAGCTCTACGCCGGCAGAAGCGACAAGTTCGTATGTCTTATGGACCTTGCTTTGCTTGCTATGAAGAAGCTTAAGAAGGAAGGCAAGCTTGCTGATCAGGAGGAATCTGATGAGATCAATGCCTGCAGTATAGTTGTTCCTGTTGAAATCGATGGTAAGACTGAAGAGTGGCTTGTTAACTTTAAGAACGAGACTCATAACCATCCAACTGAGATCGAGCCTTTTGGTGGTGCTGCTACTTGTCTTGGCGGTGCTATAAGAGATCCGCTTTCAGGCCGTACTTATGTATATCAGGCTATGCGTGTTACAGGTGCTGCTGATCCAAGACTCCCTGTTGCCGAGACTATGAAGGGTAAGCTTCCTCAGATTAAGCTTGTTAAGGGCGCTGCTTCAGGTTACAGCTCATATGGTAACCAGATCGGTCTTGCTACAGGTCTTGTAGATGAGATCTATCATCCTGATTATGTCGCTAAGCGTATGGAGATAGGTGCCGTTATCGCTGCTGCTCCAAGAGCTGCTGTACAGAGACTTAACTCTGATCCGGGAGATTATATTATCCTTCTTGGCGGCAGAACTGGTAGAGATGGTTGCGGTGGTGCAACAGGTTCTTCTAAGATTCATACAGAAGAGAGTATAGAAAACTGTGGTGCAGAAGTCCAGAAGGGTAATGCTCCTACAGAGAGAAAGCTTCAGAGACTCTTTAGAAGAGATGAAGTTAGTAAGCTTATTAAGAAATGTAACGACTTCGGTGCAGGTGGTGTCTCTGTTGCAATCGGTGAGCTTGCCGCAGGTCTTGAGATATCACTTGATAAGGTTCCGAAGAAGTACGCAGGTCTTGATGGTACTGAGATAGCTATATCAGAGTCTCAGGAGAGAATGGCTGTTGTAGTCGATCCTAAGGATGCAGACGAATTCATGAAGTATGCAGACGAGGAGAATCTTGAGGCTACAGTTGTGGCTGTTGTCACAGAGAGTCCAAGGCTTGTCTTGAAGTGGAGAGGCAAGGATATCGTGAATATCTCCAGAGCATTTCTTGATACTAACGGTGCTCATCAGGAGACTGATATCGCTGTTGATATGCCGTCAGATGAGAGCTTCTTTACTAGTGAGCCTGTAAGCGATGTTAAGGCTAAGTGGCTTGAGACTCTGTCTGACCTTAACGTATGCTCTAAGAAGGGCTTGGTTGAGATGTTCGACAGCTCTATCGGTGCCGGTACTGTACTGATGCCTTTTGGCGGTAAGAAGCAGCTCACACCTATTCAGACTATGGTTGCTAAGCTTCCTGTTCTCAAGGGTGACTGCGATTGCGTAACTATGATGAGCTACGGCTTTGATCCATATCTTTCAAAGTGGAGCCCATATCATGGTGCTATATATGCTGTAACTGAGTCTGTTGCGAAGATCGTCGCTACAGGTGGTGACCTTAACAAGATAAGATTCACTTTCCAGGAATACTTTAGAAGAATGACAGAAGACAAGCATAGTCTGTCTGAGCCATTCTCAGCTTTGCTTGGTGCATACAGAGCTCAGCTTGGATTTGGTCTTCCGTCAATCGGCGGTAAGGATAGTATGTCAGGAACATTTAACGATATCAATGTTCCGCCGACGTTAGTTTCCTTCGCTGTTGATGTAGCTCATGAGAAGGATATCATCAGTCCTGAATTAAAGAGTGCCGGCAATGTTCTTGTACGCTTCTCTATTCCTAAGGATGAGTATGATATACCTGTATTTGATAAGGTTAAGGAACTCTACGATAAGATCACTAAGGCTATCGCTTCTGGCGTTATCGTATCTGCTTATGCTCTTGACGGCAAGGGTGTTGCAGCTGCTATAAGCCGTATGGCTTTTGGTAACGGCCTTGGTGTGACTGTCAACGATACTTATGATAAGGATAAGCTCTTTGAGAAGGCTTATGGCGATATCATCGCTGAAGTATGCCTTGAGAAGATCGATGAGCTTGGAGGTCTCGGAGATGTTGTTGGTTTTGTTAACGACAACAACATGTTCACTTACAATGATATTAAGATAAGCCTTAAGGATGCTTTTGAAGCATGGGATGAGCCTCTTCGCAAGGTATTCCCGCCTAAGGTTGCGGATAGCGATGCCGCTGTTGAAGCTCCTAAGTTTGAGACATCTGACATATATGTATGCAAGCACAAGGTTGCTAAGCCTAGAGTATTCATACCTGTATTCCCTGGAAGTAACTGCGAATACGACAGTATGAAGGCGTTCGAGAGAGCCGGTGCTGATGTGGATATCAAGGTATTCAGAAATCTTGATGCTGATGCGATAAGAGAGTCTGTTGATGTGTTCGAGAAGTCTATCAACGAAGCTCAGATCATCATGTTCCCAGGTGGCTTCTCAGCCGGTGATGAGCCTGATGGTTCTGCTAAGTTTTTTGCTACTGCATTCCGTAATGCTAAGCTTAAGGAAGCTACACATAAGCTTCTTGATGACAGAGATGGTTTGGTTCTTGGTATCTGTAATGGTTTCCAGGCCCTTATAAAGCTTGGTCTTGTTCCTGAAGGAAGGATCGTAGGACAGAACGAGAACAGCGCAACTCTTACATTCAACACTATAAACAGACACATCTCTAAGATGGTTTATCTTCGCGTTGTATCTAACAAGTCGCCATGGCTTAGAGGCGCTGTAGTGGGTGGTGTATATACTAACCCTGCATCTCATGGTGAGGGACGTTTTGTTGCGCCTGATGATGTGATCAAGAACCTCTTTGCAAATGGTCAGGTTGCCACTCAGTATTGCGACCTTAAGGGCAATGTATCTATGGACGATGAGTGGAATATCAACGGATCATTTAAGGCTATCGAGGGTATCCTAAGCCCTGACGGAAGAGTTCTCGGTAAGATGGCTCACTCTGAAAGAAGAGGAAGAAGTGTGGCTATCAACATCTACGGCGAGCAGGATATGAAGATATTCGAATCCGGCGTTGAATACTTTAAGTAAGGGGGATATCCATTATGAGCAAGAATGATATTAAACAGTTTTTGAAGATTATCGGCGTTGTGCTTTGCGCATTGGCCGTTGGTACAGTGGCACTTTTCTTCAAGATCTCATCTGATGACAGTGTGATAAAAAAGGCCTCTTCTTACGTTAAGGAATACAGTAAGGATGGCGATAAATTCAAGGCAACTCTTACCTTTGATGTGGACGGCGAGAGCGTGGAGAAGACTTATACTTACGATTCTGAGCCTTATGTTGGTCAGACTGAGGTTGTATATTATGTGAAGAACAAAGCTGGCGTTCTCTACGATAAGAAGGACGATGTTAATCTTTACAAGGCTAATTATGGTATCCTTGGAGTTGCGGCAGCATTTGCCGTAGCAGCGCTTCTTTCCTTTGCAGGTTCTACATCGATCAGAAAGAGAAAGAATATTAAGGTTGCTAAGAAGATCAAAGTAGATGACAAGTCGTTATATAGAAAGTAAGATTACCGGTATAGCCGAAGATATCGTTAAGATAGTATATCCGAATCACTGCGTGGTATGCTCAAAGATTCTTGAAGAAGAAGATTATGTATGTCCATCTTGTGAAGGAAGCTTACCTTATGTCGCGCCTGAGACATGTCTTGGGTGCGGCAAGAGGATATATGCAACAGATGGCGAATACTGTCAGGATTGCAGGAAGCACATACATAACTTTGACGGTGGCGTGGCAGCGCTTGAGTATGATGAGACTATCAGAAACTTAGTATATGATCTTAAGTACAAGAACAAAAGACGCTACGCGGACTTCTTTGCTGACTGTATAGTCAACAGATGCAGGGAAGCGATAGAGGACAGACATATCGATATACTCGTGCCCGTGCCGATGTATTCGGCTAAGGAAAAGCAAAGGGGTTATAATCAGGCTGAGCTGTTAGCAAAGGCTCTTGGAGTCAAGCTTCATATCCCTTGTGTGAATGCCCTTTATCGTAATAGTAAAACCCATGCTCTGAAGGAACTAAGCCGTGAGGAAAGGGCTCTTGCCATGAGAGGGTCTTTTTCACTTGTGAAGCCTCTTTCTAAGGGATTGACTGTGGGAATTGTCGATGATATATATACTACCGGCGCAACTATGGATGAATGCGCAAGGGTCATCAAGTCTGGCGGTGCTTCTAAGGTATACAGTATATGCGCATGTGTCGGGCAGGGCTTTTAGTGCCTTGCGGAAAGGAATAACATGGAAGTTAGAAATTGTAAAGGTTGCGGAAGACTGTACAATTACATAAGCGGTCTTACATATGCTAATTATTGTCCCAAATGTCTTGACGAACTCGAGGATAAGTTCGAGATCGCCAAAGAATATATAAGGGAACATAATGTGGCTAACATAGAGGAAGTGGCCGAGGTTGCCAATGTCAATACAAGACAGATAGAGCGCTGGATCAGAGAAGAGAGACTTACTTTTACTGACGACTCTCCAGTAGGTATTCCTTGCGAAAAGTGTGGACGTATAATCAAGAGTGGTAAGTACTGTGCTGATTGTAAGGACCGTGTTGCCAAGGCTATCAATGGTATATATGAGACAAAGAAGAATATGGAGAAGAAGAAGAATACTAATAATAGTATGAGGTTTTTGGATAAGCACTAACTGGCAGAATTCATCAATTTTCTTTGACACACTCGATTTCTATCTTTTTGCAAGTCGCTTATTTGCAAGTGCTCCGCGAAAACTCGTGCCCTTCGGGCACTCAAACAGTTCGCCCGCACTTGCGCGAACTTGCAAAAAGATGACGAAATCTTCGCGATCGTCACGAAA
>ODAI012147477.1_pt1 | contig 15507 bp, 15 predicted proteins | sample 1539321 | NCBI WGS metagenome assembly ODAI01 (sample SAMN02144231, study PRJEB22623) | gut metagenome | biome: sheep rumen | host: Ovis aries | place: New Zealand
CAGCAGCAGAAGAAGTGCGGTGCTGTCCGCCCCGCCGGAAAAGCCCACCGTCACCGGGGAGCCTTCGGGGATCATATCATGGGCGGCTATGGTGCGGAGCATACAGCCTTGGAGCTTAGCTGTTAAGTTCACTGTGAGCCTCCGCCAGAAACAGGGTGTATTGTCCGTTCCACCGCAGGGGAATGGAGCCTACCTGCCCGTGTCTGTTCTTTGCGACTATACATTCCGCCACGTTTACATCCGCAGCGGAGTCCCTGTTGTAGTAGCCGTCCCTGTAAAGGAACATTACAATATCCGCATCCTGCTCGATAGAGCCTGATTCACGAAGGTCGGAGAGCTGGGGGCGCTTGTCCGTCCTTGACTCTACAGCACGGGATAGCTGGGAGAGGGTTATGACGGGGACATTCAGCTCCTTTGCCATGAGCTTTAGCTGACGGGTTATCTCGGATACTTCGTTTACACGGTTATCCGTCCGCTTGGTGGAGCTCATGAGCTGGAGATAGTCTATGACCACAAGCCCCACATTGCGCAGCCTTCGTATCTTGGATTTCATCTGCACTATGTTTATGCCGGCGGTGTCGTCAAGGTACATATTCATTGAGGATATGCGGTCTGCGCCTGCTGCCAGCTTTGCCCATTCGTCGCTGTCGATCTCGCCCCGCATAAGGTGGCTGCTGTCCACAAGGCTTTCAGCCGCCAGCATTCTTGTCACTATCTGCTCCTTTGACATCTCAAGGGAGAATATGACCACTTCCTTGCTGGGGTCGCTGCGGCATACATTTGTGGCAATATTCAGGGCGAAGGAGGTCTTTCCCATGGCAGGACGGGCGGCAAGTATGATAAGGTCGGTCTTGTTGAGCCCAGAGATCACCCTGTCCAGATCCGCATAGCCGGATCTTGCACCCTCGTACTTCTTCCTCTCCTCTCCGGAGAGACGGTAGAGTCTGTCGTAGGCGGGAACCACCACATCGCCCACTCTGGTAAGACCGCTTGACTGCTTGCCCTGCCTTATGTCATACATACGCTGCTCGGCACGGTCAAGCACATCCTGCACCTCCCCGCTGTTCTCCGAGCAGTCCGTGATTATCTCACGGGCGGCGGTGATAAGGGAGCGGAGGGTGTATTTATCCTCGACTATGCGGCAGTAGCTGTCAAGATTTGAAAGAGAGGGTATCTCCTCCATCAGGTGCTTGAGATACAGGCGCCCTGAGTTCTCATCCTCAAATACCTTCTCGTTCACAGCCTCGTTGAGGACTGTGACTATATCCGCATCCATGCTCAGGGAGGAGAGCCTGCTCATGATGGAGAAAAGCTGCTTGTGCTTTGTTACGTAGAATACATCAGGGCTCAGCCTGCCGGAAAGGTCGTTGAGCCGTTCCCTGTCAAGGAGCATAGCCCCCAGAATGGTCTGTTCAGCCTCTACGCTGTGGGGCATTTCCTTGCTGAGGAGGTCTTCAAATTCCATTTATGCTCCTTAAAGTCACTCTTCCACAACTTTTACGGTTATCTTTTCGGAGATGCCGGGCATGAGCTTTATCTCGGCGGAGTAGGAGCCGAAGGCCTTTATCTCATTGGCAAGGTTTATCTTCTTCTTCTCCACCTTTATGCCCATCTGCTTTTCAAGTGCCTCTGCCACATGGCCTGCGGTAACGGAGCCGAAGAGCTTGCCCCCTGCGCCTGCCTTTGCCTTTACCTCAACTATCTTGTCCTTGAGTTCGGCGGCAGTAGCACGAGCTTCTTCCTTTGCCACATCTGCCTTGTGCTGCTCGGAGGACTTTTTCCCTGCAAGGTCGGACATATTCTTGGCGTTGGCCTCCACTGCAAGCCCCTTGGAAAGGAGGAAATTCCTTGCGTATCCGTCGGATACCTCCTTCATCTCTCCTGCCTTGCCGGAACCCTTAACGTCCTTTATAAAAATAACCTTCATCTTTATCATCCTTTCTTATGTGTGAGCAGCCTGTGGGGGCTGCGCTGTCAGCTTATCTTGTCCATAAAGCTGTCTATGGCTGCCATGAGCATCCGCTTTGCCTCCTCCACGGAGGTGCCGGGGAGCTGCACCGCAGACATGGTAAGATGTCCGCCGCCGCCCATTTTTTCCATTACCAGCTGGACATTCAGCCGCCCGTAGGAGCGGGCTGAAATATTGGAGCCTGTATCGGAGGGGAACACAACAAAGCTTGCATCCACGCCCTCGATATTTAACATCTCATCTGCCGCCTGTGAAGCAGCGACCCTCACCTGGGGTGAGACCTCCGTGCCCACAGCTATGGCACACTGCTTGTATATCTGCACAGTGGTGATAAAGCGGGAGCGTATGCGCTCAGTCTCAATGGTATTGGCAAAGAGCAGCTTCACCGCCACGGTATCGGCATTGAGGGATTTAAGGTATGCGGCAGCCTCAAAGGTGCGCACATCTGTTTTCATGACAAAGTTCTTGGTGTCGAGCATGATACCCGACAGCATGGCATCTGCATAGTAGCTTTCCGGCTTTTCCTCCAGGGGGAAATACTGTATCACCTCAGCAACTATCTCGCAGGCTGAGGATGCATATGGCTCATGGAGGGAGAGCATAGCGTTGTCTATGCTGTTCACCACCTGCCTGTGGTGGTCGATGTAGACTACCTTCTTTGCCTTCTCGTATATGGCCTTGCTGTCAAGCATATCCTTGCTGTTGGTATCTACTATCACCAGCAGGGCGCTTTCATCCAGCATGGAGAGGGCTGTCTCCTCATCTATGAACAGATCCCCGCCTCCTGAGAGGTTTTCCTTGAGCCTTGTGATTATGGGCAGGGCAAGGGTCTTTTCCACATTGGAGTAGATATAGCCCCTGCACCCTACGCCCCGCACAGCTGCTGCCACGCCTGCCGCTGCGCCGATGGCGTCAAGGTCGCCCCATGAGTGACCCATGATTATGGTGTTGGAGGAGTTCTGCACCAGGTTCAGAAGGCTGGTGGCAAATATCCTTGTCTTTACTTTGCTGTTGGTGCCCATTCCCTGGGAGCTGCCGCCGAAGAAGGTGTAGCCGTTGTCGTCCTTTATTGCCACCTGATCGCCGCCCCGTCCCTGGGTTATGTCAAGGGCGGATTTGGCTATCTTTTCGCTTTCAAGCAGAGTGTTCCCCCCTCTGCCTATGCCTATGGACAGGGTAAGGGGATAGCGGTCGGCTATGGTTATCTCGTGAGCCTTCTCGATGATGGACTTGAATTCCTCCTGCTCCAGCTTTGTTATCTCTTCCTCGCTGATGACCGCAAGATACTTGTCGGGGATGCTCTTGCGGACAACGCCCCCGTGGCTTTCCACAAAGTCCTCGATGAGCTTGTCTATGAGCACGGTTATGTGCCCCTTGTCGGAATCCTTGCTGTCAAGGGCATCCTCTATATTGTCGATCATAATGAGCATTACACGGCTGCGGCTCTTGCGGAATTCCTCCCGCAGCTCCGTAAGCTCGGATATGTCCTGAAAGTACAGCAGTGTAAGCTCCGAAAGGGAGGTGTCGTCCTCTGCCTTCTTTGCCGTGGTCACTGCTCTGACACGGTAGTGCCCCGTGTCGTACTCCACCACCGTATCCATCTGTGACATGATGTCCGTAAGGTCTATGTCAACGATGCTCTCAATGTTGATACCGTAGGCATCCTCGGAATGGATATTCTCGGTGAATGCCTTGTTGAACCAGATTATGACCCCGTCCTTGTCAACTATTACCGCAGGTGCGGGGAACTTGTACAGGGAATCCCTCTCGGTGAGGTTCAGCTGTGTCTTCATCTCCGACACAAAGCTGTGGAGATTGTCCTCGGATCGCCTGAAAAGCATGAGGTATGCGATGGAAACAGCCGCTGTGACCCCAAGCATTATCCAGAACCGGACCTCATCATAGGGGAATATGCAATATGCTGAAAACAGTGCCACGACCACAAGCAGCATGGCAACTATCTTGAAGGTTCTCCAGCCCTTTCCTGTCATAAATGTCCCCCCTTTGGGATGAAAACGGGATCTCGTCAGGTCATGTCATGCGCCCGGATGTCATATCTCCTCGATTATGGGGAGTATCATGGGCTTTCTGCCTGTCCTGCGGAAGATAAAGTCGCTGACTGCGTTCTTCATGGAGGTCTTTATGGCGTTCCAGTCGTGCATATTGCTGCCCAGACATGAGTCAAGGGTGTCAACCAGCAGCTTTCTCGCCTCATCCATCATTTCTTCGTTCTCACGCACATATACAAAGCCCCTTGAAAGAATGTCGGGACCTGCCACAAGCGTGCCAGTTTCGGATTCGATGGTGACCACCACCACCATGAGGCCGTCCTCTGCAAGGTGCTTTCTGTCACGCAGCACCACAGAGCCTACGTCCCCGACACCAAGGCCGTCCACAAGCACCCTGCCTGCCTGTACCTTGCCTGTTACCTTCATATCCACTCCGTCGGTCTCGATAACGTCGCCTATGGAGCAGATGAATACATTGTTTGCGGGCATACCCATGGAAAGGGCAAGGCCTGCGTGCTTTTTAAGGTGCTTGTACTCCCCGTGTACGGGTATGAAGAAACGTGGGCGGGTAAGAGCCTGTATGAGCTTCAGCTCCTCCTGGCAGGCGTGACCTGATACGTGTACGTCGTACATTGCCTCGTACACTACCTCTGCCCCTGCCCTCAGCAGCTCGTTTACCACCCTTGTGACGAATTTCTCATTGCCGGGGATGGGATTTGCACTTATGATTATATAGTCCGAAGGAGTTATAGTTACACTGCGGTGCTCGCCCATTGCCATGCGGGTCAGGGCGGACATGGGCTCTCCCTGGCTGCCTGTGGTGATAAGGCATATCTTGTCAGGGGGATACTTGTTCATAGCATCTACGTCGATGAATATGTCATCGGGCACCTTCAGGTATCCCAGCTGTGTTGCGGCAGATATGGCATTGAGCATACTGCGCCCGAACACAGCCACCTTGCGGCCGTTTGTCACCGCATTGTCAACTATCTGCTGTATCCTGTGGATGTTGGATGCAAATGTGGCGATGATGATGCGCTTGCCGTCCGCCCTTGCAAACAGCCGCTCAAAGGTCTCGCCCACCTTGCGTTCCGAGGGGGTGTGGCCGGGGCGCTCCGCATTGGTGGAGTCAGCCATAAGGGCAAGCACGCCCTTGTTGCCAAGCTCGCCGAAGCGTGCCAGGTCGATGATCTCCCCGTCAATGGGGGTGAAGTCCACCTTGAAGTCCCCTGTGTGGACAAGCACGCCGGCAGGGGTGTGTATGGCAAGCCCCACGGAGTCGGGGATGGAGTGGTTCACTCTGATGAATTCCACCGCCATGCAGCCCATCTTTACAGTCTGTCCCGGGGTTATCTTGTTAAGGTCGGACAGGGGGAGACCGTGCTCCTTCAGCTTGCCCTCTATGAGTGCGATGGTAAGTGCTGTGGCATATACGGGCATACGCAGTCTCATCAGCAGATAGGCAAGGCCGCCTATGTGATCCTCATGGCCGTGGGTGATGATGATGCCCCTGACCTTATCCCTGTTCTGCTCCACATAGGTGAAGTCGGGTATCACCATGTCAACGCCGGGCATATCGCTGTCCGGGAAGGCAAGGCCGCAGTCCACGATGAACATATCGCTGCCGCATTCAAAGGCGGTCATGTTCTTGCCTATCTCATTTAGCCCCCCAAGGGGGATGATCCTTACAGGGGTGCGCTTTACGGGCTTGTGGTTCGACCTGTAGCCCGAAGGAGCGTCACCTGCGGTCTTTGCAGGGGAGGAGACCCTGTTCTTCTTTTTCTGTGTGCCCTGTGCGCTCTGTGCAGGCTTTGAGGCCTTTCTGTCCTTGGGCTTGCCGCCTTCTTCCATATCTGCAATGGATGTGGGGGAGAGGAGATAGTTGAAATCAAAGTCATCAAGGGACTTTGCCTTCCTGCGGGTGTCCTTCTTGCCCTGCTTTGCGGGCTTTTCAGATGCTGCCCTGTCTGTTTGCTTCTCTCCCGCAGCCGAAGCAAGACGCTGCTCGAGAAGCTCCCTTTCAAACTCTGTCTTCTGGTATACGGTATTGCCGAGGATGGACAGTTCAGGGGGCAGCCGCCCGCTCTTCTTCTGTGCAGCGGGAGCGCTGCGTGTCTTTGCAGTCTTTTTACCCTCGTTTTTCCGCCCCTTCTTCTGCTTGTCGAAGTCATCGGGGGAGACCCCCTTGGGAGGAAGGCTGGGCTTTTTCGCTGCGGCTTTCTTTACCTTTTCTTTCTTGGCGGTGTCGCCGGTGTCTGCACTGTGGTTTTTCTTTGACATTTATACCTCCGATTTTCTGGCGGCAGACCTCTGACGATGCTCAGCACCGCTCCTTGGCGGTGATTTTTTATCAAAAATGGCGGTCTGCCGATGATGGTTGCAGTACCCTTTGGTGCTTATATCCGCATTTTGCGGTCAAAGTCCTGTGGGTCAAGAGCAGGCGCATATGGGGTGTGACAGACGTAAATGTGATACACATATGCACACATTTTGCCCGTGACCTTTAAGAAACTTGAATACGACATAATCGAAAACTATTATACCACATCCGGCACCCATTGTCAAGAGAGGTGTTCCTCTTCATAAAACCAGAGCTCCCTGCAGTTTTGCTGCTTACAGCGGATATAAAAAGGCTGCGTATCCCCGAAGGTCACGCAGCCTTATCCTACATTTATCGTTCCACTACCAACTTGCTCTGCTTTTCCTTAAAGTGTGTGCTTGACTCTGTCCCCTACCTCGGCGCGCTTTGCATCGTTGAAGCGGTCAAGTGTGCCCACAAGATAGCCTGTTATGCGCCTGATGCGGTCAAAGGGCATGATGTGGTAGCTGATGTCAACATAATCGCCGTCAACTGCAATATCTATCGCAGTGGTGCCCGGATGAAGCTCCTCGGCACGCTTTACATACTCATCGACTTCTGCCTGCGGGATAGGCCCGCCAGTGATATTCACTTTCATTTTCTTATCCTCCCGTTTTATAATCTTTCCAAAAACACCATATCTTGTGGTTGCTTAGTTATTATACCACAACATATAGTGTTTGTAAAGAGTTTTTTCAAAAATTAGGGGGGCTGAAAACACCATAGGCATAGGGTTTTGAAAAATTCAGCATTTTCACATATCAGAAGCGGTGTAATTTGTATATATTATACAGATATAGCATACAGCTGTGATAGGGTGCAGCGGGCAGAGGTTCTCTAAACTAAGAGGATAAACCTCGTGCCTTAAAAGCATCAAAGCTGAGGAAAGTGATGCAAAAAACCGCCGCTTACAAAGAAGCAAGTGGCGGTTTTCGCTGCGGGGCATTCCCCGCTGGTCTACCCGGCAGGATTCGAACCTGTGACCTTCAGAGTCGGAGTCTGACGCTCTATCCAGCTGAGCTACGGATAGTCACGGCTTATGTTCAGCATAAGCCTCATATAATGTTCCTGAGTATCCCGAAGAGGGCAGTTGCTGCTATGATCACCACAGCGGCGGCCTTAAAGGGAAGGGATAAATCAGTCTTTCCCGTGTATACATATCTTGCGGCAAAGGCAAGCACACAAAACCCTGCTGCGGGCAAAAGCGTAAGGGACAGGGGGTTATGGTGCCATGCCCCGGCAAGGTCGAGCCTTACCATATCTGCCAGAGCACGGGTCATGCCGCAGGAGGGGCAGAGAAGCCCTGTATGCGCCTTTATGGGACATTCAAAGCCAAAGCCCGTCACAGCCGCAAAGACTGCATATCCTGCAAGCAGTGCCACCATGATACTCAGATGAAACAGTGCCTTTTTAAGGCGTGCACCCTTGTCAGCATCACACGGGATGGACTCTGTTCTGTGCATCCGCATTGGGATCTACGCCGTACTTTTTGTTGCGGCGCTTTTCAAAGAACTTGGGAGCTACCTTGGGGAACATGGCGTAGGTGAGCACATCCTCCTCCTGCTCTATCCATTCCGCACACTCCATCCTCAGCTTTTCAAGCTCAGGCTCCAGCAGATCCGCAGGACGGCAGGTTATGGGCTGTTCATCCCCGAGTATCTTCTTTGAGAATTCGGGGTCTATGGGAGTGGGGGTCTTGCCGTACTTGCCGGCGATAATATCATGGAATTCCTTGGTGACAGTGGCATAGCGCTCACCCTTGAGCACATTGAACACTGCCTGGGAGCCTACTATCTGTGAAGAGGGAGTTACAAGGGGGATATTACCCGCATCCGCACGCACCTTGGGCACCTCACGGAGCACTTCCTCGAACTTCTCCTCCTTGCCTGCCTGCTTCAGCTGGCTGAGCAGATTGGAGAGCATACCGCCGGGAACCTGATATATAAGGGCATTTGCGTCACAGGCAAGCACCTTGGGATCAAGCAGCCCGTTCTTTATATACTTTTCTCTCAGTGTCATGAAATAGGAGCGTATCTCTGTCAGCTTCACCAGATCAAGGCCTGTGTCATATTCCGTACCCTTCAGAGCCGCTACCAGTGACTCCGTAGGAGTGTGAGATGTGCCGTTTGCAAGAGGTGACATGGCTGTATCCACTATGTCGCAGCCGTTCTCTATTGCCTTTAACAGGCACATGGAAGCAAGGCCGGATGTATAGTGGGTATGCAGATCCACAGGTATGCTGATGTTCTCCTTTAAAGCCTTGGTAAGGCTTGCTGCCCTGTAAGGAGTGATAAGGGCTGCCATATCCTTGATACAGATGGAATCAGCGCCCTCGGACTCGCACTGCTTTGCGTAGTTCACATAATACTCATCGGTGAACACATCCCCCAAAGTAAAGGACATAGCCACCTGAGCGTGGGCACCCTCCTTCTTTGCGGCATGGATAGCCGAGTGGAGGTTCCTTATGTCGTTAAGGGCATCGAATATACGTATGATGTCCATGCCGTTTGCCACAGTCTTCTGCACAAAGTATTCAAGGACATCGTCCGCATAGTGGCGGTAGCCCAGCATATTCTGCCCACGGAACAGCATCTGGAGCTTGGTGTTGGGCATTTCACGGCGGATAATGCGCAGCCTTTCCCAGGGATCCTCATCAAGGAAGCGTATGCAGGCGTCAAATGTGGCACCGCCCCATACCTCTGCGGCATAGTAGCCTATCTTGTCCATTTCCTGCATTATGGGGATCATCTCATCAATGCTCATGCGTGTAGCAATAAGGGACTGATGGGCATCTCTGAGGACGGTCTCAACTATCTTTACACCCATGACCGCACCACCTTATGCGATAGTAACGATCACGTCGTCGGTCTGAACGGTGTCGCCCTTCTTGACGGGAACGGATGTGATCTTGCCGTCAGCAATGGCAACGATGTCGTTCTCCATCTTCATGGCTTCAAGCACTGCCACTACCTGACCCTTTGTAACAGCCTGACCCACGCTTACCTTTACATCAAGGATATTGCCTGTCATGGGAGCCTTTACGGGTGTGCCCTCACCTATGGGGGCAGCTGCGGGAGCAGCAGGGGCTGACCTTACGGGAGCGGGAGCGGCAGCAGGTGCAGAGCCTGCGCCTGCCTCCTCAACCTCAACATCGTAGGTCTTGCCGTTGACGGTTATATTGTATCTTTTCATATTATCACCTTTACAGAGACTGGAGTTATATCAGGCTGTGCTTCTTGGGAAGAGTTCTTACCAGGCGCTTGTCTGCGCATACGGAAAGCTCATCGGCTATCAGCTGCTTGGCATAGGCTGCCTGTGTCACATCAGCCACTGCGCCCTTCTGTGCAGCAAGGAAGGGAGAGCCCTCATTTGCGGCATACTCTGCGGCTATAGCCTCACGGGCTGCCTTTGTGTCGCTGACACCCTGCAGCCTGTCGTGATACAGAAATTCAGCGGCTGTCATGGGATCAAGGGGCGCTATCACAGCGGTATCAAGGGCAATGGTCACATCAGCACTTGCACCTGCAAATGCAGAGAATACCGAACCTGCTGCCTTTCCGGAAATAAGAGTTATCTTAGCGGAGGTAGCCGCCGCATATGCCCCGGACATGGTCATAAGGGAGCGGGGCGCACACTTTACACTGGGCACATCCACTATGCTTATCACAGGGATGGAATATGCATCGCAGAGCCTTACAAGGCGGGCTGTCTTCTCCATATCCGCATCGGTAAGGGGCGTTTTGGAGTCGGTGGCTATTATTCCTGCCGCCATTCCCCTTACAAAGCCCAGTGCCGCAACACTGCTGCCGTATCCTTTATAAAGCTCCAGAAGGGAGCCTGTATCAGCAATGGTCATCGCTGATTTCTCAGCCGTGGAAAAATCAGCCGCCTCATCCCCGGAGAACTCGCCCCCTGCAGGGACGCTCAGGTTGTTCTCGGGCATAAGGGCAAGATAATCCCTTACATTCTCAAAGGCGGCTGCCTCATCATCGGCACAGATGCTCACAATGCCGCTCTCTGCGGCTGCTTTCCCGTCGAGAGGGGAGGCAGGGTCAAAGTACAGGCTGCTATCAGCGCACTGTACCGAAAGGTCAGCCCCGCACGCCACAGAAGCCATAATACCGGAGCATATACCGCATATGACGGAAACAGTGGGTATCAGCCCTGATGCATCCGTCACCTTGGACATGATAAGGCTGTATGCGGCAAGGGACTTTGCGCCATCGTCAAGGTATGCACCGTGGGAATCGTATACTCCCACAACAGGCACGCCGTTTTGCATGGCAAGGTCGTATACCTTTGCTATCTTGCGGGCATGAGCCTCATCCACAGCCCCCGAAAGCACTGTGCTGTCCTGGGAAAAGGCGTAGACCGCACTGCCGTTCACAAGCCCGTGAGCCGCAACGACCGCACTGCCTCTGCCGTCCTCGGAAAACGCGGGGAAAAGCTCTGTATACGCTCCCCCGTCAAAAAGCATGGCAAGGCGCTCCCTTGCAGGAGTCTGCGCCCTGCTGTAATATTCTTCTTTAGAGATCATATCTTCCTCCCAAAATGAGGGTACGCTGTCATAAATCCCGACTCTCTCATCATCCGATGATCCATGCGCCGAAAACGTTTATAACTGCAAACATCTCTCCTATTATACTACAACACTTCAGAAAATACAAGTCTTTTTTGTAAAATTCTGCCCGGATCACACCTGTTTCAGTCTTACAGCCGCCCAGTCGGAGGATTCACGCATATTTACCATCTCAAAGCCCTGTGCGCACACAGCGGAGATGACCTCATCCGCACGGGGGGATATTATCCCCGAGATGAGAAGCACCCCATCCTTGCCCAGAAAGCCCCTGAAATAGGGTGCCATGGCGATTAGCACATCCGCAACGATGTTGGCACAGATAAGGTCATACCCAGTGCCTATGCGCTCCCGCAAAGCGCTGTCCTCGCAGATATTGCCCACGGCTGTGGTGTATCTCTCCGGGGGGACGTGGTTTTTGGATGCTGTTTCGTTTGCAATGCGCACGGAATTCTCGTCTATATCCACCGCAAAGGCAGATGATGCCCCAAGAAGCAGTGCAGCCACGGAGAGTATTCCGCTGCCGCAGCCAAGGTCCAGCACTCTTTCTTCGCCCTTTATACATTCATCCAGATACTCAAGGCACAGGCGGGTGGTGTGATGCTGACCCGTCCCGAAGGAGGAGCCCGGGTCTATTTCAAGCACGGTGCGACCGTCGGCGTTGTCATAGCTTTCCCATGAGGGCTTGACTGCAAGCCTTTCCCCCACGGTAAAGGGCTTGAAATACTGCTTCCAGTTCTCTGCCCAGTCCTCCTCACGGATAGAGCCCATGTCTATGGCAAGCCGCCCGAAGCGATTGTCCTTGTCATACGCCGCAAGAGCTGCCATTTCGGAACGCACCAGAGAAAGCTGCTCCGCCCCCTGCGCATTGTCGGCAAGGTAGAAGGTAACGGCAGTCTCGCAGTTTCTCAGCTCCATGAGATCGTCGTCGATGTAGTCCCAGTTTCCGTCCTTGCGGGCAAGGAAATCCTCAAAATCGGCGGCATCCTTTATGACAAAGCCTGTGACTCCGATGCCGAGAAGTCTCCCGCATACAGGGTCAATGCCCTCCGTAGTAGTATATATGCTTATTTCAGTCCAGTTCATAACATCACCCGAGGAATGCACAAAAAGGCGGCAACACCAAAGCAACAGGGTCGCCGCCTTATGGTCATCAGTTTACTTTCTCTATCCAGCCCAGGGGATCTTCTGTCTTGCCCCACTGGATGCCTGTGAGAGTATCATAGAGCCACTGTGAGATAGGTCCTATCTTGCCGCCTGTAAGGGTCATTACCTTGTCGCCGTACTTGAGTTCACCGATAGGAGAGATGACAGCCGCAGTGCCTGTGCCGAAGGCCTCCTCAAACTTGCCCTCGTCATATGCCTTTACCAGCTCATCTATCTCGATATTGCGCTCTGTTACCTTGTAGCCGTGGTGACGCAGTATCTCTATGCAGGACTTTCTTGTTATGCCGCCCAGAATGGACATTCTGTCCAGAGAGGGAGTGATGACCTCACCGTCAACCACGAACATAACGTTCATGGCGCCAACTTCCTCAATGTACTTGCGGTGAACACCGTCAAGCCACAGAACCTGCTCATAGCCCTGCTCTGCAGCGACCTCCTGAGCCTTGAGGGAGATAGCATAGTTTGCGGCAGCCTTGGTAAAGCCGGTACCGCCTGTTACGGCACGGACATACTTCTGCTCCACATAGATCTTAACAGGTGCAAGCCCTGCTGCATAGTATGCGCCCACAGGAGAGCAGATGATGGCAAATATCAGGTGCTTTGCGGGATGAACGCCCAGCATGGGGTCAACTGCAAATACAAAGGGACGGATATAGAGGGATGTGCCGTAGTTGTGGGGCACCCATTCCTCATCCACCTTTACCAGAGCCTTTACAGCCTCAACAAAGTCATTCTCGTCGATGTGGGGGATGCAGAGCCTGTCATTGGAGAGGTTTATGCGCTTTGCGTTCTCATAGGGTCTGAAAAGCTGGATGTCGCCCTTTTCGGTGCGGTAAGCCTTCATGCCCTCGAAATCCGCCTGACCATAGTGGAGCACCATGGCTGAAGGGTCAAGCTCAAAGGGAGCGTAGGGCACGATCCTCGCATCATGCCAGCCCTGTCCCTCGTCATAGTTCATAATGAACATATGATCGGTGAATATCTTGCCAAAGCCCAGCTTGCTCTCGTCAGCAGGCTTTGCCTTGGGGTTTGTGGTCTTTGTTACATTGATCTGCATATAAAACACTTGCCTTTCTAAAAAATAAACTGGAATATATTATACCACCATATAATTGATTTTTCAAGTAGATACACAAAATTTTCATAAAAAAGCCCATGTCCCCGTCAGTGCAGGGCAGACAAGGCTTATTATGCTATTGCTGATGTGCGGATGATTTGTGTAATTTGTCAATTGCTTTTTTGTACACAGATATGTAATAATGTGTTACAACTGCAAAGCAATACATCATAAGGAGACAGGTATGGCACATGAAATATGACAAGATAAGCGGTATAGTGACCGGAAAAGGCATTGGCGTTGTGGGCATAGACGGTCTCGGAGGAGCGGGCAAGAGCACCGTATCGGAGAGCATCTGCGCAGGGCTTGAAAAGGCAGGTGTACACACAGTACTCCTCCACATCGACGACTTCATCCACACAAAAGCCGTAAGGTATGACAGCTCCCGCCCTGACTGGGAATGCTACTATGACCTGCAGTGGCGATACGACTATTTCAAGGAGTGTATCGCAAAGCTCAGGAAAGGCGGCGAAACGGAGATCGAGCTGTATGACAAGGACAATGACACCTACTACAACCAAAAATATACCACGGACAGCAGGACGGCAGTCATCGTGGAGGGGATATTCCTGCAGAGGAAGGAGCTTGAAGGGATATTCGACTATATGATATATATGGACATTCCGGAGGATGTAAGGCTGCAGCGAGTCCTCCTGCGTGACACCTACATCGGCAATGAGAAGGAGATCACCGCAAAGTACGAGAACAGGTACTTTCCCGCAGAGCGTCATTATTTCAGCGAGTACCGCCCAAATGTCCGAGCGGATGTGTGCATAGGTGAAAAGTGATGACACAGTGGCTTTTCTTTGACCTGGGGAACACCCTCTATGATGAGACACTTTCCGACCTTGAAAGGGTCACGGCACTGCTTGGCAAGGCTGCCCCAAGCATATCAGTGCCCGATTTTCTGGCACAGATGAGGGCAGGTGCCGCCGCCTATGCCCCCTCCCCCTTCCAGTATGCAAGGAAGCATTTTGCCATTCCCTGTGATGAGCCCTACTCCACGGATAAGGAGGTGCTTTTTGACGGTGTGGCTGAGCTGCTTAAAGCTCTCAGGGAGATGTACAGGCTCGCTGTCCTTGCAAATCAGCCCTCAAGCACAGCCGAACGCTTAAAGCGGGACGGCATATACGGCTTTTTTGACATATGTCTGCTGTCTGAAACAGAGGGGCTTTCAAAGCCGGATCCTGCCTTCTTTGAATACGGCATAAAAAAGGCAGGGTGCTCTCCCGAAAGGATAACCATGATAGGCGACAGGCTGGACAATGACATTTACCCCGCAAAAATGGCAGTGATGAAGCCCATCCGCATCCGACAGGGACTGAGCGCCGTACAGGAGCCAATAAGTGATGAGTACCGCCCGGATGCCACAGTGTCATCCCTGAATGAGCTGGGGGAGCTGCTTCTTTGGGGCATATAGTTTTGGGACACACCTGCACACGGAGAAACGAGGGGGTTTTCCTTTAGCTTTGCGTGACCATAGGATGATCTGTCACCGGCATCCGCATCACAGTGTTGTTGACCTCGATGTGCTCAGCATCTATGGTTATACTGTGATACGGGTGCTTTTTCAGCAGATCTGCCAGAGGCTTACACAGCCTCTCTATTAAGTTCATTTCCTTTTCAGTCATTCTTTATCATCCTCACGCAGTATGTCGGCTATCTCAAGCAAGCATCCCGCTACTTCTTCCCACAAATCAGCCAAATGTATATAGAGATCGACTTGCTCCTTCAAGCTCTTGTTTTCTCTGTTTGCGGCATCGTAAGCCGCTTCCATCGCATCAGGCATCTTTATCATCCTTTCACAAAAAATAAAAGCACACGTCTCCGTATGCCTTTATTATAACCGATATTATGTTGGACATTCAAGGACATCTTGCACATCAGACACGGTTGTGATATAATACTACCGTGCGGGTCAGATCACCTCCCCGAAAGGAGGTGAAACGATGATACGACGATATCGGTTTTATAACGATACAGACCTCACGCGTGAGCAGATCATATCACTAATGCCCTCGCAGCTGCCATACGGTGTCAGGTTCATAGAGCTCCGCCCGTCCAAATGCGATCTCTATGACTACATTCTTGTCGTGAAGCTGTCAGCAAAATACATCCGTGATCATTCTTGACTTTCATGAATAAATCTGGGAGAAAGCCCGCACCCTCCTGCCGTGCTCCAAACGCGGCAGGAGGCTTTTTATTTCCTGAATACTATTGTACCATGTGCAGGAAGGAACATTCAAGGACATCTTTACGGTATCAGCTCAGTTATTCCCTTTACCGCCTTATATGCTCGTTGCATAAGCG
>ODAI011612661.1_pt1 | contig 15505 bp, 16 predicted proteins | sample 1539321 | NCBI WGS metagenome assembly ODAI01 (sample SAMN02144231, study PRJEB22623) | gut metagenome | biome: sheep rumen | host: Ovis aries | place: New Zealand
ATTGACGAAGAAAAGTGCAATGGCTGCGGGTTGTGCGCAGCAGCATGCCACGAAGGAGCCATTGATATGGTGGACGGTAAAGCCAGGCTGGTCAGGGAAAGCTTCTGCGACGGCTTCGGCGACTGTCTGCCCAACTGCCCCACAGGAGCCATTACCTTTGAAGAAAGAGAAGCGCCGGAATACGATCATGAAGCTGTACAGAAAGCACAGGAGGCCAGGACAATGAGCGAAATGAAGCATGAACACCCCGCAGGCGGGGGTCCCGGTTCCCGGATGATGCAATTCAAGCAGAATGAAACGGAGAACGCTCCCTTGAACACCGGGAAGCCTGTTTCCCGGCTGGCCCAGTGGCCCTGCCAGATTAAGCTGGTGCCGACCCAGGCCCCGTTCTTTGACGGGGCAAAGCTGCTGATTGCTGCCGATTGCACCGCTTATGCCTATGCCAACCTGCATGAGGAATTCATGCGTGGCAAGATTACGATCATCGGCTGCCCCAAGCTGGATGATGTGGATTACACAGAAAAGCTGACGGCCATCATCCGGAATAACGACATCAGGAGTGTCACCATCGTCCGCATGGAAGTGCCCTGCTGCGGGGGATTGCAGCGGGCGGCGCAGAACGCATTGCAGGCCAGCGGAAAATTCATTCCCTGGCAGGTGGTGACCATTTCCCGGGACGGCCATATTTTCGATTAAATAGAACGTATGCTTGCGTGGAAAGATAAGAATAGTTTTTTGCTGCGCTTTATTTTACGGGAGGCGAAAAAATGATCAAGGTTGCTTTCTTTGATGCCAAGGCTTACGACAAGCCGTCCTTTGAACACTATGGCAGTGAACACGATATGCAGTTCAGATTCCTGGAAACAAAACTGAATGAGGAAACCGTGGAGCTGGCCAGGGGCTGTGACGCAGTTTGCGTGTTCGTCAACGACACGGTGAACGCGGCGGTCATTGACAAGCTGTACGCCATGAATGTTAAGCTCATCGCCCTGCGCTCTGCTGGATACAACAACGTGGATGTGCAGGCCGCCTTTGGAAAAATCCATGTGGTGCACGTCCCAGCCTATTCGCCGTATGCAGTAGCCGAGCATGCCATCGCCCTGCTGCTGACCTCCGTGCGGCGTATTCATAAGGCGTACAACCGCACCCGGGAATTCAACTTTTCCCTGAACGGCCTGACGGGCTTTGATTTTCACGGGAAAACCGTGGGTGTGATCGGCACGGGCAAAATCGGCAGGATCTTCATTGACATATGCCGGGGCTTCGGCATGAAGGTCATTGCCTATGACCGTTTTCCTGCGCCGGACAGCGGCATCGAATATGGGTCGCTGGACGAACTGTTCGCCCGCAGCGATGTGATTTCCCTCCATTGCCCGCTGACCGATGAAACGCGTCATATGATCAATGCAGCTGCCATCGAGAAGATGAAAAAGGGCGTGGTGATCGTCAACACCTCCCGGGGTGGATTGATTGATGCCGAAACATTGCTGGAAGGCATCAAGGCCAGAAAGATCGGCGCGGCCTGCCTGGACGTGTACGAAGAAGAGGCGGACATTTTCTTTGAGGACCGCTCTGGCCACATCCTGAACGACGAACTGCTTTCCCGGCTGATCTCCATGCCCAATGTGATCGTTACCTCCCATCAGGCGTTCCTGACGGAAGAAGCGCTGAACAACATTGCGGAAACCACAGTTGGCAATATCCTGTCCTATTTTGAAAATGACGGCGTCTGCGAAAATGAGCTCTGCTATCGCTGCGGCAGCATCGAACGGTGTAAAAAAGAGCGGAAAGAAAGATGTTTTTAAGGAGCGGCATTTCCATGCAGCGCGAAGGATGAATGCCCGCCGCAATGATGGCACAAGGGCAGTCATTTTCAAGGTTGAACGAATCGGCATTCCTGAAAACGAAAAAGAAAGAGGCTGCGGGCTGATTCTGAAATAATCGTTGCGTTATCCGTTATTGAAATATCCGCATCTTCTCCCGATAGCAGTGAATGAAATAGCATAGTTCTGCGATACCGGTAATGGTCCAGCTGAAAATGTAGAGCAAATACAGGGACAGGATCGTGTGAAAATGGGCGAACACCGTAAACACCCAGATGACCCGGAAGACGCAGGAGCCCAGAATCACAATGATAGTGGGCACCATACTGCGGCCCAGGCCCCGGGAAGCGGCGATGGTGCAGTCCATGAGCGCGGAAAAAGCGTAGGAGCAGCCCATCACCCTTAGCCGCGTCAGGCCCGCTTCCACCACCTCCGCATCCTTGGTAAAAAGGGAGAGAAAGGTTCTTCCAAAGATCACCAGCACAGCGCTCATGACCGCGGCAATGCCAAAGGAGAGCCCCAGGCAAAGCAGATAGCTTTTCTTCACCCGCTCCCGATGCCCCGCGCCATAGTTCTGGCTCATGAAGCTGGAGCAGGCCAGATAGACCGCCGCCATCACATCATAGATCAAGGCATCCGCATTTGCCGCCGCCGCGTTGCCCTCCACCATCACGGCGTCGAAGGTATTCACGCCCGCCTGGATGAAAAGATTGGCGATGGCAAAGATGGCGTTTTGCAGTCCGGAGGGAATGGAAATAGAAAGGATCTGACGGCTTTTCCCTCCGTCCAGCCGAAGCAAAGAGCGATGGAGCCCGATGGATTCCGGCCGATGGGCCAGGGACAGGACGATCAAAGCGGCAGACACATATTGGGAAACGGCAGAGGCCAGCGCCACGCCCGCTTCCGCCATCCGAAACACGATCACAAACAATAGGTTCAGCATGACGTTCAGCGCCCCGGCAATGGAGAGGAACAGCAGCGGATGTTTCGTATCGCCCGATGCGGACAGGACCCCGTTGCCAAAGTTGAACACCGCCAGGGCGGGCATCCCCAATAAATAGATGCGCAGATAGCGAATGGCTCCGTCCAGCAGCACATCCTTCGTGCCCAGCAGCCGCAGCATGGATGGCGTAAACAGAAAGCCGAATGCCAGCAGCTGTACGCCCGTGATCAGCAGCAGGATCGCGGAGGTGTGAACGGTTTTGGAAACATCCTGATGCTGCTGCGCGCCCAAATACCGGGCGGTGACCACGTTCACGCCGCTGCCCATACCGATCAGGAAGCCAGTGAACAGTGTGACCAGAATGGTGGTGGAACCCACCGCGCCCAGCGCCTGAGCCCCCGCGAACCGTCCGACCACGGCGATGTCGGACATGTTGAACAAAACCTGCAATACGTTGGAAAGCATAAGGGGGATGCTGAAATGAACAATGGCCGGAAGCAGAGGACCTTCTGTCAAGGAATAGGACTGGGATTTACGCATGCCTGGGAATGCTCCTTTGTACTACTGACGCACCAATCACAATATCAGTGCGGATAAACAATCAGATGATTCTGTATCCAACGCGCTTTTCCTTCTTTTGCATCAAAATGTTCTCCGCTTTGCGAAATCAAAACCACCGGCTGAGCCGGTGGTTTTGATTTACAGGCAATCCCTGGGAGTTATTTGCCGAACAGCGCCACGGAGGCCAGTTTGCCATCCGCATGCACTGCGGCCAGATAGACAGCGCGTTCTTCCTCCCGGCTCAGGATCGTCAGTTCCTCCCCTTCCCGGCATTGGGAGAGAAAGGAAATTTCCATTTCTCTTGGATCAAACGTTTTCCAGAAGGCCGCGTCATAAGCGTCCTGAAACATTTCGATGTAGCGCAGGTTGGTCATGTGGTTGCTCTTGTCCAGGTCGGACATGCGCACGGTGCGGCGGTAGCGTTCGGTCATGCCTTCTGTGGATTGATCCAGACGGATGAAATCCGGGATTTCGTTGGGTACGTCTTCCGCAAAATCTTCCGGAAAGTCGATGGCGCTGAGCCGCAGAGGACGCTGCCGCACCAAACTGAACACGCAATTCTCCAGCTTGCCTGTGGCGGCTATCCTCCCATGCTGCCGCAGGATGAAATTCAGGTTCACCAGCACGGGCTGATGATACGGCTCCATCCAAGTGGAAAGCTGGGCGGAATCCGTATAATCCAGCTTGTTTTTCAAGGATACATGATACCGGGTATAGACCCAGGCCGCGCCGTACTGCTCCGGCAATTCGTCGTTGCCCTTGCGGATGCTGTGCATGTAATAGGTGTGAATGTCCTGAAAGGAATGCATACAGCCCTTGAGGCCAATCAGACCGTCCGGGTCGGCGTCACGGTATTGGGGCAGGATCGTTTGTTCAAAAGGCATGTTTGTCAATCTCCTTGACTGTTCATTTCGATTTTTTTAATCTCCTTGATAACTGTTTATGTGCACCTGCGCGTCCTTCCATGTGTCCACGGAAGCCGAGGACACGGCATCAGCGGCGGGATAGCCAACGGCAATCATGAGAAGGGGCAAATAAGAATCTGGCATATGCAGGGCGGTCTGCACGCTGCTGATCCGCTGGGACTGCGGAGCGATGGAAAGCACGCAGGTGGATAGGCCAAGCTCTGAGGCCTGGGCAAGGATCGCGCCTGCCGCCAGCCCTGCGTCCATTTCCTGCAATTCTTCATAGAACGCCCTTCCATTGTCCGCAGCAATGACGATCACGCAGGGAACTGTTTCCAACGCCTGGGAATAGGGATTGCCGCCCTGCATGGCTCGCATCGTTTCCCGATCCGTGACCACAAAGAAATCCAGGGAACGCTGACCGCCGCTGGTGGGCATAGAAAAGCCCGCTTTGAGCAGCGCAGTGATTTGAGCGTCCGATAAATTTCTTTCCGTGTGGTATTGGCTGTGCAGTGTGGTACGGTTCCATAGGGCGGGCAAGATAGAAGCTTCCTGCTCGGCGGAAACCGCAAAGGAAAAGGTCAGGACGAAACCCGCGATCAAAAGCCCGATCCAAGTTTTCATTTTTATTGTTTTGATTCCTTTATTCCTGCATTCGTGCTGCATAATACCCTCCCATTCTATCTCCATCCCCCTCCTCCCATGTCATAGAAGATATTGATAGTATACCATATTCTGTGCCTTATGGCCAGAAAAACTCAGGGAAAGCAAGCATAATCGCCAAGCCTGCAATCCCATGCTCCTCAGATTTCATTGCTTTTTCTCCAAGCAATTACCGAAAAAAGCCGCTGCTCCATGGCTCGATTCTGCGAAGAAAACCTGCTTCCCGACAGGGGAAGCTTCGCTTCAGTTCCGGCAATGTTTATTTTCGTAGTTTTCTACGCCAGTCCCAGCCAGGTGGAAGGCGGACATGGTTTCCCTGATCTGCTTTTTGTGGCCTGCATATTGCGCGGGAAATTGCCTTTTCCAGCGAGGGCGCGCCACCAGTTCGCGCAGGGGTTCCGCCATGAAAGTTCACCTCTTTTTGATTGCAGGAGATTCGGGAAAAATGGCAGAATACTGATTCAGCGCATAAGCTCGACAATCTGGATTTGAAAAAGCAGATTCGTTTTGAAAGTTACCGCTCTATGGGAATCAGAAGAAACAGACGGAGGAATAAAGATGAAGCAAAAAAGATAGTTAAGGAAGAAACGCGTTATCATCATCCTGCTATCCGTTGTATTATGCGCTGCACTGGTGATGACCGGATGGATGATTTACGGACAATCTCAGATGGCTAAAGTCCCCGGGCTGACTTTCCGGGAGGCCGCTGGAATATACCACTCAAGGAAAGAAAGATGCATCAATCACTGTCGGGATCATAAAAGACGGGGAAGCGTCCTGGACGGTCTATGGGGAGAACGCACAGGAGCTGCCCGGACAGCTCCATACCTATGAGATCGGCTCCCTGACCAAAACGATTACTGCAGCTTTGATCAACAAGGCAATCAGTGAAGGAAAAGCGGATATGAACACAACCATCGACGCTTATCTTCCGCTGCCGGAGGGAAAGCATGATTCCACGATTCTCCAGTTGCTGACGCACACTTCCGGATATAAGGGGTATTACTTTGAAACCCCGATGATCGGCAACTTCTTCGGAGGCCGGAACAGCTTCTGCGGCATCAGCCGGGATATGGTTCTGAACAGGGCAAAAGATCTGGATATGAACCGGGAAAAGCTATGGCTTTGAATACTCCAATTACGGGTATGCGGTCCTGGGGCTTGTCCTGGAATCGGTATAAAAAACAGATTATACCGCATTGGTCAATGATTACGTCCGGAATGATCTTGGGCTGACTGACACGAAGATTTCCGACCAAAGCGGGGACCTGGGGAACTGTTGGGCCTGGGAAGCGAATGACGGCTATCTGTCCGTTGGCGCGCTCACTTTCAGCATAACAGATATGCTCGCCTATGCGCAGATGCAGCTGGACGAGGATTCACCCTTTGCGGCATGCCATGAAAGCCTGAAAACGATCAACGCCTCCACCGAAAGCGATCGGATGATGGGCATCTGTATGGACGAAATCGGGATGGCCTAGATCATTGACAATGAAAACGGCTTCATCTGGCACAATGGCGGCACCGGGCATTATAACAGTTATCTTGGGTTCTGCCCAGAAACAGGCACGGCTGTTGTGGTCCTGTCGAATCTGCCGCCCAACGACCGGATTCCGGCCACGGTGCTTGGGATCAAGCAGCTGCAAGAACTGAACCGGTAAGCCGGATGAAAAGAAAAGCCGGAAGCTGTTCTTCCGGCGGTGTGTGTCCAGCATTGAGCGGGGGAAGATATTCTTTTTGGCCACAATCTTTTGCATTTAGCTGAAATATTGCACGGATCATCAAGGCTCCGGTGGCCCGCAGAAAAAGAATTGCCGGATAGCATTCAGACGTTTTTCTCCGATACCGGGCACGTCCCCCACTTCCTCTAAAAAATGAAAGCCGCCAAGAATCGCCCGCTGAGTAAGGATGCGTTCAGCCAACTCCGGCCCAATGCCCGGCACCGCCTGCAGTTGAGCGGCGGTGGCCCGGTTGATATCCGTTTTCTGTTCCGTATCCTCCGGCACGGTTCGGGTCGGCGTATCCACGCTGGCCTGGATCAGCACGGGCGTTCGCCGAAAGGAAAGAAAATATTCCACCGCTTCCAGGCCGAAAAAGATAATGCACAAAGAAAAAATCAGCAGAAAACCAAGGCGCGCCGGATTGCTTCGGCGCGCCTGATCTTTTTTGGCTGTTGTCCGGCGCGGCAGCATTTTTTATTGCCGCTCGGAGTAGGGCGTCCAATCCTTGGCAGGGATCAGCTTCATGGCTTCGGGGTACACATTTTTCTTGCGCAGCTGGAAGCCCAGATCGCAATGCAGGTTCTGGCCGCCGCTGGGAACGATCACCCCGGGCACCACCACGGTGGTATCCTTGGATTCCGGCATGATGCTGGCCACCAGGGGGAATTCCTTCTGCTGCACGGTGGTCTTTAATTCGGGATGCATGGTCACATGCATTTCATATTCGCCGGGATAAATGTCGGAAATGAGATACTTGCCGTACTCATTGGTGGTGGTTTCGGCAATCAGCACGCCGTACTGATACAATTGGATCCTGATGCCGGGCATATAGGATTCGCCAATGTCCTGCATGCCGTTTCCGTTTTCATCCAGCCAGGCCCGGTCGCCGATAGCGCCCATGGCGCCCATGCCGATGTCGATGCCGGAGAGGTCGTCGCCCATGGGCACGGTAAAGGCAATGGGCTTGGGGGTGCCGTCGGGCTCGCCCTGAATGTAGCTTTCCCGGTCGGAGGTGTCAATGTCCCGGGCGAAGAGATGGCCCAGGGGCAAGGTGGTGGACAGGGTATATTCCCCAGGGGTCAGATGGTCGAAGGTGTAGGAACCGGTTTCATCGGTGATCACAGTGGTGACCGTCGCGCCGTTTTGATCCAGCAGGGTGACGGCCAGGCCCTCCACCCCCGCCAGGGAGCCGTCCAGGCTCCACACCTGGCCGGACACGGAAGCGTAGCGCATCACAGGCAGGGTCACGCTTACATCCGTCCGGGCGGACAGGGGCACCACCCACTGACCCGCTTCCTGCCGGGCATCGGGCACGTTCACCAGCACTTCGTTGTCGTCCATGGCGATGCGCAGCTCGTAGTCCGCCGGGATCAGGTGATCCAGGGTGAACGCGCCGTTTTCGTCGGTGTACACGCTGGCCGCTTCTTCCCCGTTTCTCCACAGGGACAGGCTGCGGCCCTCGGCCCCGTACTCCTCCCCGTCCATCTGGCCGGACAGGTCGTCGTCGTAATATACGGTGCCGCTGACGCTTACAGGCAGGGACACCAGGATATCGGCGTCGGTTCTGCTTTCGCCCATGGCGAAGGTGATCACGGCGGTGGCGCTGGTTTCATCGGTAGCCTCGATGGGGGAGCCCTCCAGCTGGCCGAACACCAGATGGCTGGGAATGTTGACCTGCAGGGTATAGGTGTCGGGCTTTAATCCCGTAAAGGCATAGGAGCCGTCAGGACGGGCGTGGATCTGGAACGCCTGGCGGATGTTCTGGCCCCGCAGGGACAGCACCGCGGTAAACTTGGAATCGGTTTCCAGGCCGTCGTAAATGATCCGGCCGGACAGGGTGGAATTGTAAATGCCGTGAATGGGCGGCATATGCAGCTCGGTGCCGCTTTCCGTCTGGAAGCTGTCCGTGGCCCAGGCCCGGTCCGTCACGCTGGGGTCGGTAAACTGGCCGTTGGCAGGCATGGTATAGCTCAGGAAATAGGTGCCGGGCAGCACGCCCTTGATGAAGAAATAGCCATTTTCGTCGGTCACGCCATAGCTGTACGCGGAGGCGGGCTGGCCGTATTCGTTGTTCAGGATCACACTGACGCCGGACATGCCGGTGCCGGGAGCGGCAAATTCCTCATCCAGATATACATAGCCGTCCACACGGCCCGCCTTGAACACACCGCCGTCGATGCCGCCCGCTTGCTGGCCGGGGGCAAGCGTAACCGGTTCGCTCAGGCCAAAGTCCGGGCTTTGGGAGGAAATATGGTTGTACATCCCGTCGGGCGCGGGATTGTATACAGAGGCCACGTAATCGTCGGTCAGCAGGAATCGCACGGTATAGGTGCCCGGCAGCAGGCTGGACAGGGTATAAGCGCCATTCGCGTCTGTCACCGCTTCCACGGCGGTCTGCCCGTTTTCATCCATGGCCTGCACGGTAAAGCCCGGCACAAACGCGCCGCCCTCCCGGTACTGGCCGGAATTGCTCACATCCTCAAACACCGTGCCGGAAATGCTCACCGGCAGGGTCACCGCCGCGGAATACTCCGCCGCCCCCTGGGTGCCGTCCAGGAAAACGGAGGCTTCCGCGCGGGTCTGGGCGCCGGATGTCAGGAACAAGCCGGAAGCGTCCCTGCTGAACACGTATCCGGCAGGCAGGGAGGCGGACAGCACGGTGTCGCCGCCCCGGAGGGAATAAAACACAGCCTTGCCTTCATAATCTGTATAAGCGGTTTCGATGGCTTTGCCGCCCTGGTAAGCGATCACCTCCGCGCCGGGCACCGGGGCGTCGCTGTCCCCGGGCATGCCGTCCAGATCCCCGTCCTGATACAGGCGCAAGGTCAATCCGGCGGAGGGCATCGCGCCCACGGAGCCCATGTTGGTGGTCACGTCCACCTGCACGGAAACATTGACGGTGGCATGATCAGCGGTTTCGGAAATCAGGGAGGTGCCGGGATAGGTGAAAATCATACCCTGGGGCAGCTGGAAGGAAAGCTGGTATTCCCCGGGCTGCAGGCCCTGGAAGCTGTATTCACCGCTTTCGCTGATCACGGCGGTGCGGTTCAGGCCCAGGCTGGGGGAATACAGGGTCACGGTGGCCTGGGGCAGGCCGCCTTCGCCGCTGTCCCACAGGCCGTTAAAGTTGGCGTCATTCCAGATTTTGCCCGTCAGCGAGCCGGTGCGCACCATGCCGATGCCCATGCCAATGCTCTCTTTGGCGTTCAGGGTGAAGGGCGCGGTGATTCCGGTATTGTCAGCGTTGGGATAGAAGCAGTTGTAGAAGTTATTCAGCTTTTGCCCCAGGGGCCCGATCACCAGATTGTCGGGCAGGGTCACCCGCACCCGGTAGGTGGCGGGGGACAGATCCCGCATGATCAGCTCGCCTTGGTAATTGGTCGTGCCGGAGGCCACCACATAGGTTTCTCCGCCGTACTCATAAATCAAATCCGCCTGCACGCTGCGCACGGTGGGTTCTGCTTGCATACGGCCGCCGTTGGCGTTTTCATCCACAAAGGCGATCAGGGAAACGGCGCAGTAGTTCCGGGTCAGACCCACGTTCATCGTCAGGGTCTGGCCGTCTGCGATCTGGAAATAAGGGGAAAAGCTCACATTGCCCATGGCGGGCAGCGCGGCGCTGCCCAGGCCGTGCACGGTGAAGCGGTAATCGGGGCTCACCTCGATGCGCATCCGGTATTCGCCCGCGGGCACGTTGGAAAAAATAAAATTGCCGGATTGATCAGATACCCGGTTGATATAGGTGGGTTCCTGGCCGGGAATGCGGCGCTCCAGGGTCACCTTCGCGCCGAAGGTATAGCCGCTTTCTCCGGTGGAAAACACGCCGTCCACGTTCTTTTCGATCCAGACCAGGCCGCTTACGCCGCCTTCCGCCCGGCAGGCTTGAGCGCCCAGGAACAGAAACAGCGCCGACAGAAGCAGCACCGCCCACCCATGCTTTTGTAGTACGCGCATAAAACAGAGCCTCCAATTCAAGATCACGATTCCCGGCCCCTTCTCCCGACGAAGCCATGAATCAACAATTTTACCACCTATCATGATAATCCAAAGCCGCGGGAATGTCAATGAAATGGCGGAGAAGAAAATGTAAATTATTCGCAAGGGGCGCGATTGTATGTTTATTATAGTTCTAAGTTCCAAGTTTTCAGTTCCAAGCAAATCAAGTCCTTCGCCATCGGAGCGAATGATTGTGATGAACGATATCTGCTTAGAACTTGGAACTAAGAACTTTGAACTTCCATTCCCGCTGTGAATCATTAAATTTTTACAATCTTATTCGTTACAATTTCATTGCAATTTTGGAAGAAATCCGTTACAATAAGAAATGAAACGCAGCGGAAGGAGGGGTTTTATTACAATGAATGGAATCATGGACAACCTCGCTGCCAATTTGACTGATTTATTAATTTATGCTGCCATCGCCCTGGTGATGCTGACGGGCCTTTTTAAATGCGTGTTTCCCCTTTTGCGGGGCTCCCGGCGGCTTCGGCGGGGCATTCGCCTGCTGGAAACCTCCACGGGGGAAGGGCGCCCGGTTTGGCAGGACGTGCTGTTTCTGGGCAAGGAGCTGCAAGGGCCCTGGCGGCGTTTTTTGGTAAACGCGGAGCAATTGGACGCAAGGGGCCTGAACTGCAACGTGGAGGACTATATCAACGACGACACGGTGATCGGCGGCCTGGGGCATCTGCAATTGGGCGAGGTGATTCCCTCCCTGCTCACCAGCCTGGGTATCCTGGGCACCTTCATTGGCCTGATGCGGGGCCTGGGCGGCCTGGATATGAGCGACGCCAGCAAAACCATGGACGGCATTCCCCAGCTCATCGGCGGCATGACCTTTGCCTTCATGACCTCCATCGCCGGTATTTCCTGCTCCCTGATTTTTAATATGCTCAACCGCATGGCCTACGGCACGGCCACCGGGGCCATTGACGATTTCACCGATGCCTTCGCGGACCTGGTGATGCAAAAGCCCCTGGAGGACAACGTGCAGATGATCTGCCAGCAGGAAGACCGGGCCGCGCTGCTGCGCCACCTGTCCGCCGATATGGGAGCCCGGGTCAGCGATGGTATCATCAGCTCGGTGGAACGCTCCCTGAACCCCGTGACCCAGAACATGAACAACTTTATCCTGGGCCAGACCCAGGCCCAGCTGGATGGCGTGGCCAACATCGCCGCCCAGTTCGTGAATCAAATGAACCGGATGCTGGGCAACCAGTTTGTTCAGCTTGGCCAAACCCTGTCCCAGGTGAACCAGGCCCAGGCGGTATCCTATGAATCCCTGGACCGGGCCATGCAGGCGTCCGAGGAAATCCTCAATGGCATGCATCAGGTGCAGGATACCACCCAGCGGGTGATGGAGCGGTTTGAAAGCTATATCGGAACCATTGAACAGGCCCAGGAAAGCAGCGGCGCGTTCCTGACCCATGGCAGTCAGGTGCTCTCCGGCATGATGACCGCCTCCCAGGAGCAGACCGATTTCATGAAGGGTCTCCATGCCGCTCAGCAGGAAATCCGCTCCTCCATGCGGGATTACGCCGATTGGAGCGGCCGGGTCATGAAGGCGGTGCAGGAGCAGGCCGACGGGGCCATGAACGTGACGGCCAACATGACCGCCCAGATGGACGTGAGCAGCAAGCGCCTGGCGGAAACCTATTCTTCCTTTGTCCAGAATTTGTCCGGCGGCTTCAGCCGGGCCATGAACCTGTTTGATGAAAACATCAACGGGGCCTTAAACGCCATGAACGAAAAACTGGAGGATATCCGCCGCCTGAACGCGGAAAACCCCGGCCAGATCGCCCAGCTCCAGGAGCAGGCTGAGGGCTGCGTCAAGGCCCTGAGCCAGCTGCAGCGGGCCATTGCCGCCATGAGTGCCGAACTGGAAAAGCAGGCAAAGCCCGCCAAGGAGGCCTGACATGCTTTCACGCAGAAGGATTCGCCGGGCCCCTTCCGGGGGCGACCACGGCGCCCATTGGATTTCCTATTCTGATATGATGGCCTCCCTGCTGCTGGTGTTCGTGCTGGCGGTGATTTACAGTGTGTACCAGTATTACAGCATGCTGGAAATCAAAACCCAGCAGCTGAACGAGCAGCAGATGGAGCTGGATAAGGCAACCATCACTCTGGTGCAGCGGGAGCAGGAATTGGAGGCCGCCAATGTGACCCTCATGGGCAAGCAGGAGGAATTGGCCGCCATTCAAATCCAATTGGATCAGCAGGAAAACGACCTCCACGCTGCCCAGACTGCCCTGAAAACAAAAGAAGAAGAGCAGGCTCTGCTTCAATTGCAGCTGGCGGAGCAGGCCGACGCCCTGGCCGCCATGCAGACAGTGTTGGACGCCCAGCGAAACGAAATGATCAGCTATCAGCGCCGCATCGACGATATGGTGGGCGTGCGCAGCAAGATCATTCAGGAATTGAGCCGGGCCCTGACTGCCGCCAACCTGGGCGCATCAGTGGATAAAACCACCGGCGATATCGTGCTGGAAAGTACGGTGTTCTTCGATTCCAATTCCAGCACTATCAAGAACGAAGGCCGCGCGCTTTTGTCCCGGTTCCTGCCGGTCTATCTGGGGGTGCTGATGCGGCAGGAGTACGCCGATTATGTGGGTGAAATCGTCATCGAAGGGCATACTGATACGGCGGGCACCTATTTGGCGAACCTGCGCCTGTCCCAGAACCGGGCCCTGTCCGTGGCGGAATACTGCCTGCAATTGTCCTCTCTGACCCGCAGCCAGGTGAGCCAGCTGCAAAGCCTGCTCACCGCCAAGGGCCGCAGCTTTTCCGATCCCATTTACCGCTCCGACGGCACGGTGGACATGGACGCCTCCCGCCGGGTGGAATTCAAGTTCCGCCTGAAGGACGCTGAAATGATTGACGAAATGAACCGGATTCTGACCCAGATGGAGGCGCAGGGGAACAATTGAGAACCGCAGCCATTGTTTTGATCGTACTGACCCTGATCGTGGGCGGGGCGCTGGGCTATGCCCTGTTCAATACCGATTTGAAGGTGATGGGCAAAAGCCTGGAGGTGCTGCCCGCCGGGGAGCGGGCTGCCCAGTTTGACGCCCTGCGGGCCGCAGTGGAGCGCCAAAGCCTGATGGGCACGGTGCTGAAGACGGATTTCACCGGCCCGGCGGAGAACTATTCCTATTACATTTACACCCTGCGCCTGGAAAACCGGTGCCTGGTGCCGGCGGAAATGGTGGAAATGCAGATTTCACCCATGGCGGGGGATGTGCTTTTTTACGGCGACACCGCCGGGGAAATCATTATCCCCCCGGGAGAAAACCGGGATGTGTGGTGCGTGCTGCTGACGGAGGGCACGCCCCATCCGGTGCGGGATATTTACGTGACCTATTATTTGTGGGGCCATCCCCAGGAAGTGAAGTATACCTATGACGACGGCCGGTGATTGGAGCAGGCGGCTGATTTTAGCGGCCGCCGCTTTCCTGCTTTTGCTTCCCTGGGCCCGCGCGGAGGAAACGCCCGCACCTGCCCATGAACTGCCGGCGGGCTTTTGCTACGTGCATGAGATCATTCCCGACGTGATCCTGGATATCCGCTACGCGGGCACCCACAATTTTGTGGGAGACCCTATCGACGGCTATGAAGCGCCTTTGGCGATTCTGACCCATGAAGCCGCCCGGGCCCTTTCCGAAGCCGCTGATGAATTCCGGACCATGGGATATCGGATCATGATTTTCGACGCCTACCGGCCGCAAAGCGCCGTAAAGCATTTTGTGCGCTGGAGCAAAGATGCTAAGGATAAACGGATGCAGGCGGAGTTTTACCCGGAATTCAAAAAGAAAAGCCTGCTGGTGGATCAGGGTTATATCGCCAGGAATTCCGCCCATTGCCGGGGCAGCGCTATCGACATGACCATTACGGACCTGGAGGGTATCCCCCTGGATATGGGTACCGGTTTTGATTACTTTGGGAAGCTGGCCTGGCACGGGGCCAAGGGCGTAACGCCGGAACAAACGGCCAACCGCAATTTGCTGCGCTCCGTCATGGAAAAGCACGGCTTCAAGGCTTTTGAACATGAATGGTGGCACTACCGCCTCGTAAACGAGCCCTTTAAGAACGGCTTTGATTTCCCGGTGAAATAAGAAAAAACGCAAGGCGAACGATTCTTTTCCGTCTTGCGTTTTTCTACGCCATTATTTTTGAAATGAAGCCGCTTCCGCAAGAAGCTGCTGATACAGGAAAGAAAGGGGCCAGGCGCGGTTATGCGAAGTCAATACCGCCTTTAAGCGCACGGCACAGCCGCTGCTGCGCAATTCTTTGAGAAAGGCATCCATCAAATTATTGGGGAAAAAGGCCATGATCAGCATTTCCTCTTCAATGGTTCCCGTGGGGGCTTTGGGGTTTTCCTGATCCAGGCCGCACAGAGCGCCCACGGTCTGGCCCCATTGATCCTTCCGGACTTCCTTTACCTGAATGCCCAGCGCCATGGCGGCAAAGGAAACGCGCATGAGTTTGGCGCTCTCCATATGAACGCACAGCAGAAGAGGATGCATTTTGGCGGCCTCCTTTTTTTCTTCAGTATAGCAAAGGCGCGCTTCAAAAGCAAGGGCAAAATCAACTTGCATCTTGCGGCGGAATGCGGAATATGGTATGATAAAAGAAAAATCACACAGCAGGGAGGGTTCAACCATGGCACAGAAGAAGGTGGGCGAGCTGATCAAGGAAGCGCGTACCAAGGCGGGACTGAGCCAGGAAAAGCTGGCCGCCATGATCGACGGGCTGTCCGCCAGCGAACTGAGCAAGGCGGAACGGGGCGAAAAGGATTTGACCCAGGCGGAATTGAAGGCCATTGCCAAGGCCACCGGCGTGACCCAGAAATCTTTGCTGGAGGCCGCCGCGGGAAAAACCGCCGCAGCAAAAACA
>ODAI012237838.1_pt1 | contig 15502 bp, 11 predicted proteins | sample 1539321 | NCBI WGS metagenome assembly ODAI01 (sample SAMN02144231, study PRJEB22623) | gut metagenome | biome: sheep rumen | host: Ovis aries | place: New Zealand
AAAAAAGTTATACTTTTCACCCACAAAATATCCGATGCAATCGTAAAACATATAGTTAATCAAATCCTGATCAAAAGCGAACAGCAGCTCTGAAAATCTTTCGGCCAGCTCAGCTATACGCTCCGGCTGATATGTTTCTCTTAGTTTTTCCAAATTCATAAGAAGCACTCCGGAATTCACATAATGAAATTCCGGATAAGCGTGTCGTATTTCAGAAAACAACTGTTGCTGCTTTTCATTTAGATTATCATCATTATTATCCACCGTTGCCCATAAAAGATTTTCTCCAAAGGGCAGATTGTATAACTCAAAAAGAGAATCCCGGATTACAATATCCGTATCCAAGTATAGGATTCGCTCCTCCTGTGGAAGCAAAAACGGAAGCAGTAATCGGAAGTATACTTCCACCGGCCACTTGTCCGTACTCGGCAAATAAAAAGGTATATCCTCCTCTGTTATTTGCACGAATAAAAACTCTTTGGTTTGATATTTCTGTGCAAGTTCTTCCAACTCTTTTTTTCGTTGCTCCGAAAGAGAGCGATGCAAAACATATACCTTTATTTTTTCATCTGTGTGATGGTGAAATAAAGAGGATAACATCACATATCCGTATCGGCTGAATTTTTCATTAATCGATATTGCTATATTCATACTCATCCCATATTGTCCAAAATATAGTTTACAAGAATCATACTGTAACCGGTGGCAGCCAAATAATCTGCAAACAACTGCTTGATTTCATCCGTCGGATTACTTGCATATAACGCAACTATTTGTCGTAACTGGTCAAATGAATCGCATAGATGCTCCAATGTATCTTTCATTTCATTTGGCAGATATTCATACATCGTAATCTGCGATTGTAGACGTTCCAGGATTCCTCCATATAAAACATCCGAATATTGCTTCAATCTCGGATCAATTTCGGCACCATTTTTTACCGCCTCCCCAAGCAATAAGCAGCACTGGGTAATCCGTCGATTCTCATACAATCGATTACACGCTTCATAAACTGCGTCAAAATCCGTTAAATCGCATTCATCCTCAGGTTTCCATTCTGCCTTGGTATAATACTCAATTTCCGATTCCACCACATTTTTACCTTCACGAATCATTCGCATAATATAAAAATGAGTTAACCGCTCCATGAAAAAACCCGCATCCCTGCAGTTATAAACATCCATTTTTTCCGGTGTATTTCGGTAATACTCGTCCACCATAGGAAACACCCATTCGCAATAAGCTTTAAATACATCCGCTCTCATGATATTGATATTTCCAAAATGAATGGCTTTTGATTCCGCTTCCGTCACATAATACTCATAGTTCTCCGGGTCATAACGTTTTAACATATCAAACATCATTACCCAATCCCCACCATAGTGACCGTTAATATATGTGGTCTTTAAGGATTCGGTAAGCACCAAGGGCTTTGTCGTAATAATATCCACATCGGAATCCATCCACTGTTCCAGTTGTTCATCCGAACACGCAAACCTTCTGCGGTAGTGTTCGATGCCAACATAATCCGAATCAATATGTTTCCCAATCCAATAAATTGCCGAGCATTCCGAATATCTGTGATTGCGATTCGAAATGCTTTCCGCAAATCCATCATAATCGTTAACCTCACAGATTCGTTTATCCGTCAACGCCGCACCCGCCTGAATCGGGATCTCATATTTCGAATGATTAATTACCTCTTTTATTGGTTTATCTACATGAGACGAAACCACATACAATTTCAGAGATTTCATTTTGCTCTCCATCGATAATTCTTCCAACAAACGATTCTTTTCTTTTTCTATTGCCAATAAAACAATATAATCTTCGCCATCCATCACGGCGTTACATTCGTTTTTACTTTGAACTCCCGAGCGAAGCAATTCAAAAAGCTGCGGTTTCATTTGCTCATACAATCCATTTCCCGCAGATTTTAAATTCTGTTTTGTATGAACCACTTCTTCCATTAATTCCAGTTCTTTTAAACGCTTTTCTATTCGTTCTCTGCCAACCGATTTTATATCGTCCAAGCTTTCAACGCCAAGATTATGCATGATTTCTTCTTCCGACAAAACCGATTTTAGTTGATCATAGTAATCATAAAACTGTTCTCTTCTCTCATCCTCACGACATATGTTTTCACGTATATAAAGACCATACCCCTTTGGATTGTTTATAAATTTTTTCATACCCATATCGGTAAGTCCACCGGCCTGGTACTCGCACACTTCTGTTGCCTTATCATACCAACGCAACTTTATACCATCCCTCGACATACGATTCCACATAACGGATTCCGTCAAAAAGTTTTCTCCCTCAAATTCCGGGAATAAATAGTTTTTCATAATATCTGTTCGAACCACTTCGCAACGATCTCCGAACAGACCATAAGAAATACTCTCATCACAAGTTGCATCCACATAACCTGTAAACGATGGAGTACCTCCGCAAGTTCGAACAGATTCTCCTTCCTGCTGCCACAAAAGAAACTCCCCTTCCGGAGAAATCTTTAATCCGGCCACTCCAAACAGATTCTTATCATCTTTTATTTCATCGAGCCACTCGATGATTAAAGGCACCGCATCATCCGTTAAATAATCATCACTGTCACAGGTAAAAAAATACTCTCCTTTTGCATGTTCAATTCCATAGTTCATGGCACGATGTTTCCCACCATTTGCTTGAGAAATGAATACAATATCAAACAAGGATTCCTCCTGCTGCCACTTTTGAATCAATTCTTCCGGATGATCTGTTGAACCATCGTCCACAATCATCCACTCAAAGTCATAGCAGGACTGTTTTTTTAAAGACTGATATAGATTCTCAACTTTATCTTTGCGATTGTATAAAGGTGTAAAAATCGTTAGTTTCATATCCCACTCCGGCTATTGTAATGACTTCATTAACTCCTCTAACTGTTTTAAAGAATTCTGTACTTCCGTCTGAAGTCTCTCATTTTCATCATACAAATCAGAAACATATTTTTCTGTTTCTTTATCATTTACAACACGTCGAATAAACTGCTCTTTTTCATGATCCTTTGGCTTTTCAAATACCGGTCGTCCCAAAGCATTTTTTCCCGAAAGATTACGATTCATCTCTTCTGCTTTTTCAATCGCCTGATAAAAGGTGCTATCCGAAAAAACCTCCGAGACAAATTTATCCAAAAAGAATTCCCGATACACAGTTTTTAATGAATAATCCCACCATAGATTCTCCACATCATAGTGAAAATGACTTCCTCCGGTCCATGGTTTTTCACCAACAAAATGAATGATAGATGCAGACTCCTTTACTTTTTTATAATCCATTCCATATACAAAAGCATTGCAGGCTAACAAATCATACTTTAATGCATCCACATACTGGGTTTCTTTTTGGTGCATATAATTTAACAAGTCCTGATCCGGTGCAAAGATTTGAAAATCCAATTCCTTTGCCAGAGAAATATAATCGTTAAACCCATATTTTTCACGAAGATAGGAAAAATCCATTAAAATCATTCCGGCGTTGAAATACTCGTTTTCCCAAATCATTTTGCGAAAGACTTCCGTATGCAAGTATCCATGGGTTTCGTCTGAATTCGGCGTCATAGTCATATCATGAGTTACAATCAGATGTTTTCCATCATCAAAAGGCATGTAATACAACTCTGTAATATCCCCATTGATAATCATATCTCCATCCAAATAGATTAATTGATCGATGTCATCTTTTAAAACATCGTTTAACTGCAATCGAAAACAGGTCTCCATGGGCCACTCATGATTTTGCAGCAATCTTTTGTCAAAAGAATCCTCATCCATATGGATATATATAATTTCATTTGAATACTGTTCCGCCAAGGAATGCATGGTGTTTAATGATTCTTCTGATAAATCTTTCCCCAAAAGATAAACACAAATCTCTTCTCTTTTGTTATTCTCAAAAAGTGAATACAACATCACATAAGTGTACGGAGCATATGCATCATTTAAAGCTGTTGCAACATTCATTTCAAACCTCATACCTGTTTCATGTTTTCTTTTACCGCATCCGCAAAACGCAACATAATAGGATCATAGATCTTATTGCAGTTAACACTTGCTTCAAATAATTCCTTTTCATCATCGCGAATCAAGTCTCCTACCGGCCAACCACGACGATTCTTTTCGAGGACCTGTTCTTCCGACTTTGAAAAATAATGATTGATTCGCAACCTTTTACACATTCCGTCATAAAAATACAAAAAAGGAATCAGGGATCCATTCTCGGAAATCGTGTAATACCCATCCCTATAATGACCATTATGAGGATTATCCACATAAGTCACCACTCTTGGATTGTAAATGGTTTTAATATGAACATTCTGATAATAATCATCTTCTGCTCGTTGCAAGTAGTTTTCAATTACAAGACCTTCAACTTTTGACTTATGTCCACTTGTTCCGTAATCTCTCCAGTTAACGCCGATACCTCCGGCAAATCCTCCGGGATGATAAATACTCTTGTGATAGTTTTCGATAATCTCATCCAGTATTTCCGGAAGCAATCGGTTTTCTTCCACCGGAACAATGTATTCATCCCCATCAATGATTGCCAGATATTTTGTATCGTAAGCATAGTTTTGTAGCGCATCATTAATGGATTTATCCTGCATGGCTTTTCCCGGATAATAAATATAGGTCACAATCCCGGAATCTATATTTTTTGACAGTTTGTCCTTTAGCCCATCCGTACTTTCATTATCGTAAAGATAGAAATGATCCACCCCTACCAGTCGGTGATATTCAATCCACTCCAAAATATCCGGCTCATTTTTTATAATAGAAGCGATGGAAAGATCGTACATCCCCTGTTTTTTACTGTAAAAAAAGTGATATAACAATTCCTTGCAGGCAATTATAAAACTTCTTTTTAAAAGGTTACGATCCGCTTCATCATAAGATAATTGATAACAAAGTTCACACAACACTTCCAACTCTCGAATCACCCGTGTATTCTCATACCCCATGGATTCCAAGGATTCACCAAGTCCAATAAAACTCTGTTGCCAACGAGACGTTACTTCAAAAGGAAAGGCCTGATCCACTGACAAATCTTTCGCTTCCGTTATTGCATCCAGCGTTATTCTTTCTATTTGTTCAATTACTGTCTGATACTGATTTAACTGCATCTTCTATTCCTTTAACAAGTGAGCAAATATGGTCTCTTCACCATTTGCGGTTTGTTTCAACAATTCCTCTCGATAATTCAATTTAAAAACATAAGTTAGAGATGTAAGTTTTTCTATAAGTTCCCTCGAGTAAGGCTCATTTAAAACTTCCTGAAGTCCAAACACATCAGGCTGCCCCGGCGGAAGTATATCTATTTCATCCCGAACTTCTTCAAAATAGTTGTATGCAATTCTGGAAAAATAATCGATCATGAAATAATCATAACATTCATCAAAGGCTGCATAATAATAGTAAAATGCATTTAAAACAAATCTCGGTAACAGGTTTCCTTTTTTCGTATACAAAAAATTCATAGCCCACTTACCCTGCGTTATATGTATCCCCTCAAATGAATCCAAATTAATCGAATAAATCTCCCTATTATTTAACTCATTCACGGGAATCGAATCCCTCAAATAATAGGTTGCATCCATCCATAATCCACCATAATAATATAAAAGGCCGGCGCGAAGAATATCCGACAATTGTGTCATGGTTATAATTCCAAGCTCATACTTTTTCCAAATCCAATCCGGAAAATCCATATAATCTTTTAGATTTTCAAAAGTAATTTCTACGATTTGATAATCGTTTTCATCAAATCTTTTATAAATACTATCGTGACACATCTGCACCAATTCCGGCGCATTTTCAAATCCCTGCCACCAACAAATCCACACCGGTATCCGACCATGAAAATCTATTTCGCAAGGAGTATATTCATAAATATCCAAGTAATTTCCCTGACGATATACCGATAACAAATCACCGATACGCCGTTCCAGTTCGTAGTATCTTTCGTGAATCAGACGGATTGCTTCCTCAATCAATTCCTTTGAAGCATACTCCACATTCTTATCCGACATACGCTCTCCTTTTTCTTTCCATCCTCTAATCTTTATTGTAAAATCATACTATCGGGAGGTACTATTCATGATAAATCAAAATGCCGTCATGGCCGTCGTAAACAAGGACTATATTCATCCATTAAAAGTAATGTGGACATCCCTTTTTGAATCCAATTCCTATCCATTGGATTTTTATTTGTTTTACGAAGATTTATCCGACTCCGACATCAACGAATTGCAACATTTTATTTCACACTGGCCACACGCAAACCTTATTCCCATGCATATGACCTCTGAAATCATAAACGGTCTTCCGGTATCTGAAGTATTTCCAAAAGAAATCTACTTTAAGCTATTGGGCTTAGACCAACTTCCGACCGAGTTGCATCAGATTCTTTGCATGGATCTGGATATGATCGTAAAAGGTGACATCTCCTCTGTATTTCAAACCGATGTATCCGCAAACGGAATCGCAGCCTGTCCTGATATCTTCGGACAATACTACGGGCTTGAAAGCAACAACTTGGACTGTCTTGGGCTCTCCCACAATCCGCCATATTTTAATGCAGGATTCATGTTGTTTTCGTTAGACTTTATACGCCAAATCGGTGGTGGAAAAGCTATCCTTTCCCTGGCACATTTACATAAAGATAAACTATATTATCCGGAGCAGGACATTTTAAATATCCTCTTTCATGACAGTTATCTGCAGCTTCCATGGAATACATATAACTGCCCACCGCTTTTTTATGCCATGTCCGAAGCCGAAGCAAAAAACGGAGTATTTCATCCCTTGGAGTTTTCCAAGATTTCAACGGGACAAATTCCCGAAGGATATATGGACTATACCCAAAGCATCTTTCATCAGTCTGCCGTTATACATTATATGGGCGGTACAAAACCATGGAAAAAGGATCGGGATTCTTCTCTTATCTACGCTGTTTTTGACGAAGCCTATAATCTCTATCTTGAGAAAAAGCCCGAGTAATTATTCATAGAATCCCAAATCATATAAGCAATACTTTTTGTATTTACCGTTATTTAAAAACAAAGCCGCGGATGCCCCCAATGTATTTCCTGCAATCAAACTTTTACACTGTGACAGCAAATACAGGGAACTGAAATACTCCAATCCGTAGGTATAGAAATCAACTTTATTATCCAGCATCACATCCGTAAGATATACCACATTCTTCGTTTTTGCTGCTTTTTCATACATGGAATTCATATAATGTCTGCGATTTAAAAGAATAAGCTCCGAAGGGAATCTTTCCCTAAAAATATCCTCCATAGACTCTTCATCACTGGCCAAATAAACCGCATCATATTCTCCTGTGGAAAGTTCCATCTCCACATCCAAAAGAACCTGCTCCAATTCCGGCTGCACGGGATGATCCTTGGGATGCGCTTTCCCAAGGTCCGTACCACGAACCAAAACTCCCAGAACTTCCTTTTCTCCGAACAGTTCCTGCTTTTCTTTTTCTATGTATTCCTTCGTTATGTCATTTGGCTTTACCAACTCACGATAAAGATTAATCGCACACATTAACTCGCGGGGAATCAAATTTGCTTTATAGCCCGGTCCCCACACAGGATCCATTTCATAAAAGTGATCCACTCGATTCTCAAAATGATGTAAATCCAAGTCAAGAATCTCATACGGCTGTTTAAAAAAAGCTGACCAAAGATTCTCAAGGCCTTCTGCGCCGGGTACTTCAACCACCGGCAAATAGCCCCTATAAAAACACTCTGCAATACGAGCTACCATATCATTTACAAAGCACATATTTAAATTCTTATAGTCAAAAAATCCTTTGGTAATATGGCAAATCGGCATATCGCCCTTAACACAATCTTTCACATGAAAATCCATTAAAAATAACATGCGTTGCATGTATTCTTCCATATAATCCATGTACTTTATTTCCCCTTATCCGTAAAAACTATGCGCCAAACCATCAGCTATTTTTAGCATGTCACTCTGATTATGGACATTTGCGTGAATCGTATTCAATGCCTGTTCCACCATAGGTCCCATCTGTTTAAAATACGGGTTTTCCTCATAATCAGGGAACACATCCAATACGGTTTTTTGCATTTCCAAAAAACATTCCAGCGATAGTTTCCCACCGCATCCTGCATTAATAACCGTCTCCACATAATAGGTCCAAATAAAATAAAACTCTATCTCATCATGATATGTTTGCATTACCCCCGGCATTTCACTTAAAAAATCCAATAGCATCTTTTGAACCTTTGGATGTTCTTCCAGTCGTAATGCCAATGCGGTTTCCGTCGTGCTTTCCTCATGATCGATTTTATTATACAACCCTTTTGTTGTAATCATAATTCTGTCCGCCACAAAAAACATTGGATATGCAAATAAGGGTTCCTCATAAACCATGTGCTCTGCATAATAAGACCTCGTCTTTTCCCACAATGTTCTTCTATAAAAATGATTATGATGAGAACAATACATTCGATTGGAAGCCAACATTTCTTTTCGATCTTCAATCTCTTTTAAATCATAAAAGCATTCTTCTTTGCAGAAATTGTCATTTACATCTTTTCCATTGGGATATACATAATCGAATTGTATGATATCCGTATTTTTTTCTTTTGCTAAGTTATATAGTTCTTCCAATGCATTCAGTTCCAACCAATCATCCGCATCTAAAAACTGTATATATTCTCCACCAACATATTTTAAAGCTTCATTTCTGGCTCCACCCTGACGTCTGTTTTCCGGAAGTTGGATAACTATGACACTATCAGGACACTCCTTTTCAATTTCCAAAAGCATATCCCAAGTCTCATCCGTTGAGCAGTCGTCCACGAAAATACATTCCATGTTTTCTATACCAATGGTTTGATTTTTCAATGAATGCCAACATTTTTGAAGAAACTTTGTTGCATTGTAGCAAGGGGTAATGGTTGTAACTTTTTTCATATTCTTCACACTTTGAATTATGCTACATATACAGCAGCAAATCCCTATCCAATTCTTTTGCTCTTTCTTCCCAGGAATGATGCGCTTTTGCTTTTTCATAACCGCGCTTCGCCATCATTTCCAAACCCTTCTCGTCCTCTAAAAGAGTCGTTATCATTTTAGGAAGCTTGTCAATCTCATCCAATTCAAAGAATCCGATTTCTGCTTCAGCATGATTAATATCATCGGGATATATGCCAACATATTCCTCTGTCATATATTTCGATGTATCCGTAATTGCAAAGGCTCCCTGCAATTGTCCGTTAAACACACGATCATGGGTTCCGTCCTTAAACCATGTCATAGTAGACAACACAATCTTTGCATCTGCCATACAATCAATAATATCAAAAGACGAAACACGTCCCCGATAATCTACATTTAATTCCTTAATCCAGTCGTAGTTTTCCCAACCAAATCCAAACAAGGTAATCGGAACTCCGGCTTCCGCTAAGGTTCGGACCGTTTTTTCTCTAAAATGGGATACCACCAAAAGATCCACATAATGCATCTCAAAGATAAACGTAGAAAGCTCGTCATCATCCATAACAATATTATGCTGCGCCAGCATCATCTGAAGCGCATCTTCCGTTGTACACTCCGGATGCTTGCAAAGATAGGAATAAGCCTCCTCTCCTATGCTTTTTGCATCAAAGGAATACTTGGAAAAATTCGGCTTAATCTTTTCAGCATTGGGAGCAGAAATACCACCTGCATACAAAACCTGAATGCTTCTGTCCTTCATCGGCTTTTTATCTTTATGCTTTTCTATACCGCCATGTGCCAAGAAACCACAAATCGGTACATTCGGATAGAATCCGTTCACATAATTCATATGATTCTTATCCGGGCATAATACGATATTATTATCTCCAAGTTTTTTTAAATTTGGGTCAAAGCAAAACGGATGATCCATCAAATAGGTAATCATGGGGATACCGTATTGTTCCCACACAATTCTTTTATCCGACACTTCCATAAAAGTGGAAAAAAAGTTAAAGGTAAATGCCGCATTTACGGGACCTTTTCCCAAAAAGCTTCCAAACTCCGGTAAAGTTTTTTCCAAGTTTGAGCAATCAAAGTCAAAAACTTCGTATCCCATATCTTTAAAAGCCGCCTCCAGCTGAAGCGTAAAGATATCAAGGACGTCATAGTTTCCGGTCAGAAATACCAGTCTCTTTTTCGGAACATAAGACTCCAATAATTCGAACAACTGCTTTCGATAACACTCTTTTGAAAAATGAGACTCATAAAATTGCCGCATTTTTTTCTTTAGGCAATCATAATCATCCCTCTTTCGAAGTTCGACTGTATTTTCAATTGCATTTCGAAGCGCCTCTACATTTTCCTTTTCAAAAACAAGAGGATACTCTTCCAACATTTTTAAAATTCCGCATCCGTCTGATAAAACAGCCGGAAGCGACATCATCATTGCTTCCGCCGCAACCGTTGGCATAGCTTCCATTCTTGACGGGCAAATCAAATAATCTGCTTCCGTCATTTTTTGGAATAATTCCTTTTGCGAAAGCGAGCCCAAGCGAAAAATCGGATTATCTTTTTCTGCATCCTTTACAAGATTTACGTACTTAAAATCCGATGTGTCCTCGTCACCGCAAAAATATACTTCTATCTCATTTCGTATTTTTTCCTCCAGAGAGGCAACGGCCTGAAGAAGCAAATCCTGGCCCTTTGTATAGGAATATGCTCCGACGCACAGATATTTAACCTTTGAATTCGTTATGGACTTTTCTTCACTTTTGGTCTCGAATTCATTTACAAACAACGAAAAGATTGTGGAATCCGCCCCATACGTACTTTTCAAATATGCCTGATTTGCCGGGCTTACACTCCACAAATGAATATTGGATTTCAGATTCGAAATATCCGGAAGCACCTCCGAAATCATGTCAAAATATTCCTTCGGCTCGTGAATCCACCAAACCGCAGGAACATTGGAATGATTTAGAATATGAACGGCTTCGTATGTGACAATCGTATTGCAAAAAACCAAATCATAGCTTTCAAAAATCGGAAGATACGTTTCCCACTTCTGCAGCATCTCGTTTTCAACGGAAACCGAGATTCCAATAGCCTCAAACTCTTCTTTCAGCGGCCCGTGATCTAAGGAAATCAAATCGATTTCATTTCCCTCTTCACGCAAAAGACGCGCCACATTCAATAAAGCAATGGGCGCACCTGTCCGCGACAACTGGTGAGTAATCATTAAAATTTTACGACTGCAGTAGTGTTTCAATGTTTCTCTCCACTTGCCAATTATTAATATACTTCATCCACCATGCCAAAAAGCATACGATCTTTGTCAAAGTTTTCATAAAACTTCTTCATGGCTTTATCACCTTCATCACGGGTCTTCTTTGAAACCTGATCTGAGTTTTCATATACATCAAATAACGGTTCCGGGCAAAAAGACGCATGATAGTTTCTGGCTAAACGAAGAGCAAACTCCCAATCTTCCAGGCAATCCAATTCTTCATTAAAGCCACCGATGGTATCAATACATTCTTTTTTAACAATAAGTGCCGGAGCACCTACTAAGTTTCTTCTTAAAAGTTCCGGATAAATATATCCTTCCTTACGTACCTTTGCGATATTCTTTCTTGGCACTACAAGTTCCGACTCATCTTCACGATGATAGGTATAAGCGCAATAAACAAATCCGGAAGCAAACTCCTTCAAGAGTCGGCTCATCTGTACTTCCAACTTTGTCTCATCCCAGAAATCGTCACTGTCCGCAAATGCTATATAGTTATAGGATGCATTCTGAATTCCAATATTTCTGGCCTTGGACTGGCCTCCGTTTTGCTCCAATTCAATGTATCTGATACGTTCATCCGGGAAAAGTTTTAACACTTCTTTTGTATTATCCGTAGAACCATCGTCTACAATAATTAACTCAAAACTGTCATAAGTCTGATTCAAAATCTTCGGCAATGTATTTACCAACATATCCCCACGATTATAAGTAGGCATAACAATGCTTACTGCAGGTGGGAGACCTAAAATAGCCACATCCTTTAACAGCATGGAAAGCTGTTCTTCATCGGAAATCTCCATATTGCTGGCCTTTAAGATATTTAACATGTTCTTTCCTAGGCCGTAAATATAATCATTATCAATCCAATAAGGGAACACTTCCTGAAGTACCCGCTGCATATTTTTATACTGAACAAAAAAAGCAGACAAATCCAAGGTTTCCCATAAGGTTTCATTAGAAGCCATCAGTATGGTTCTTAAAAAATATTCCTTTACAAAAAGTCCGGTAATCTCATCCGCGTAGCTCATCCAAAGAGATTCATCGGAAATCAATTGGCGAACCAGTTTTAATTGCAAATCCGCATATTCAACAGGTGACTCGCTAAGTGCTGCGGCAAAGCCTAACTTTTCAAAGTCGGACATGCCGTTTTTTAATCTTCTAAGCTCTGCCTTTGGATCTCCCTCAATGGTATGATATGGTACCTTAGGTGTTAACATTTAAACATTTCCTCCCTTTTCGTATGAAGCAAACACTTCAAACATTCTCTTTAATACATCCTCCACAGTAAAGAACTGTGCAACCTTTTGAAATCCGTTTTCCGCAATCTCTTTTCGCTCGGATTCATGGGTTAAATAATACTCAACTTTTTCGTAGAGATCAGCCTCATTCTCATAATAAACAAAGTCTTCTCCCGGAACAAAATCGATGAGAAAATCGCTTTGGAAATTGGATAGCAAAAATCCGTGCGCCGCCATAATATCCATGCAGCGAAGGGGAATTCCTGTTTTAATACTCCGCAGCGAAATATTCAAATTAATCTTGGAGTGATAGAATACGTATGCCATTTCCGTTTCATAGGTGGCAATTCCCATATTCTGTACGCCCTCGAAATTTACCTTGTCATCTATGGTAAATAATTTGATGGCATAATCTTTTCCAAATCGGCTTCCCAAGCCTCGCAGTAAATCCTTCCGCTCATCTGAAGTAAGTTTACGATTGAGCACATAATCCGCAAACCGAAATCCATCCGTCTCAATGCTTTTTTGCTCTTTTTCCAGCGGAAGCAACTCCTGCAATTGTTTTAAAATATCACTCGATAAAGTCTCTTCCACAAAGTTGTATCCGCTCACTTTACGTTGAGCGTCCATAACTCCCTGAACATATCCTTTGAGATACGGATTTTTTGTCCAGTCCATTCGATCGTAGAAATTATGGGCTTCGTTATACAATGCCCCTACAAAAGATATATCGGCCAAATACCGGTTTGAATCATAGTTTTTTCCCAAAAGACGCTCAATTTTTTTAGGTTCTCCGGGGAGATTCATGTAGAAAACATTTTTTAATCCTCCCCTTTGGAAATAACTTACCAAAGACGAATCAAACAAAAAAACAATATTGGTCGGAAACATAAGGGTATAGGAATAAATATAGGCATAAGGATTGTCATACAAAAATGACATATACCATACATTTACATCCTTACAAGCCAACGCAATAAGCGGATAGTAATTATAAGAAAAAACTAATTCTATTCCATTGTTTTCGATCGATTGCTTTATTTCTGCATCAAACGTATCACTGGATTCGCAGTTATAATCCTCATGAAAAAAAGGAACTACATTATGTCCAAGATTTGAAAGTGCCTCTTTTGTCTCATCCCGATCAAAGCAGGGCCAGTCAATAAAAAGAATATTCATATTAACTCTTTATCCAATCCTCCAATACAGACGGTTCGTGAGCAACATCCCAAGGAATCGTCTCCGTCACCCCACTGCAATAACGACAGCGTTCAAAAGGAAGCAAGAGTCGCTCCCTTAAATCACGAGTCGAAAGTCCCGGTTCATAAACGGAAATTGCACCATCCTCCGGCAAATCCTTATCAAAATACGCATTGAAATATTTTGTGGTAAAGGGCAAAAAGCAAGCTGCAACCTGTCCGTCATAAAAATTATTACACATCTTTTGGAAGCACTGATTAAAGGCATATAAGGTATCCTCATCATTTTGCGGTTCCAAAATCTGTTTTTTACCAAACTCCGTATTCATAGGAGAAAGGACATAGGGAATCCCTTTTTCTTTTATAAACTCCTCCACCTTGGGCATGGTTTCCTTCATGGGTGGATAGAAAGAAATATAAAACTCCGCATCGTTATCCCTCATGGTCTGATAAAACTCATCATCCATTGACAAAAGTTTTAATCCGTTCGTAACGATGTGAATTCTGGAATAGGGATAAAGCTTGCGTGTTAATTTTATATATTTAGTAATATCTTTATTTAGAAGGGGTTCGCCTCCCAAAATACGAACCAATCCCAGGTCATCAATCAATTCATGGAACCTGGTAAAATCTTTTTCAAACTTATCATAGTCCGTAAACACTTCTCCTTCCACCAATGCGGAATAGTGCTCACAGGCCTTACAATTAAGATTACAATGATCAGCCAGATGATACTCTAAATAGCTTAAATACTTTGTATCCATGAAAGGAGTAAAGTAGTCCAGTACCTCGGTTAAATCCGAAGTGTTCATTTTGTCATATCGATCTGCATAATAAACATTATCCAGAGAAACACCATCGGCTGTCAAAAACCAAGGAAAAGAATGTTGTCCCACAGCGTTATCCTTAGGGATAATAAGCACATCTGCCTCCCGGGATATAAGCTTATAAATCATCTGTTCAACACTTACCACCGGTACACTGCAGGCTTTTTCTTGTCTGCCATCTAATCCAAAACATACGACATTCATTTTGTCGCCACCAACCGTAGCAACAGCAGGATTGTATTTATTCTCAATAAATGATTTAACCATTTCGGAAACAATTACATTTCCGTAAATTGCCACGTTTATCATGTTTCCCCTCCCGACCACAATATCTAGTGCTATTATACCGAAAATAATGAAAAAAATAAACAATTTCTAGTGTTTTTACATAAAAAAGGGAGTTGCTTTCGCAACTCCCTGATATGTCTTATTCTTTGGGTTTGGAACCAAATTACTGCAGTAATGAAAGAACACCCTGTGTAGACTGGTTTGCCTGAGCAAGCATTGACTGTCCTGCCTGTACCAAGATATTGTTCTTAGAGTATTCAACCATCTGCTTAGCCATATCTGTATCACGGATACGAGATTCAGAAGCTGATGTATTCTCTGAAGTAGTATCAAGGTTTGCAATGGTATGCTCCAAACGGTTCTGAGTAGCACCGAGTTTAGATCTCTGTGTAGAAACCATATCGATAGCTGACTGAACTTTTTTCATAGTGTGTCCTGCAGACTCAAATGTTGTAATAATTAAGTCTGTGGTTGCAACTCCAAGAGCTGAAGACTTCAAGCTTGAAATATTAATCTCAATATTCTGTCCTGATAACGCACCAACCTGAAGGTTCTTTCCTGTGAAAGTACCATCCAAAAGGTTCATGGTGTTGAACTGTGTAGAGCTTGAAATACGGTTGATTTCTGATGAAAGCTC